>PDWI01007288.1_pt1 | contig 13507 bp, 10 predicted proteins | sample 1430891 | NCBI WGS metagenome assembly PDWI01 (sample SAMN01162508, study PRJNA174530) | Oral metagenome, whole genome shotgun sequencing project. | biome: Marine environment; feature: Marine mammal; material: Swab sample of the gingival sulcus; isolation source: swab sample of gingival sulcus...
TGCCCCTTTGCTGTGCTGGAACTGAAAGCAAAAAAAAGGAAAAAATGAATTAACTGGTTACCTCAAAAATCAAATGTGCGAAAAATATTTGACACTACCATCGTTTCGGTTTTATGACTATAAATCGCAAGGAAATTTTTGATTTTATTGTTATTTTCTTTGCTATTATTATGGCTGATTTATAGTTTTTTCAGTGTCGACGAACTATTTTTGTAGTTCTGAGATGTTGCAAGAGCTCCAATAGCGATAGTCAGATACAAAAGCATCTCAATTTGTCCAAAATATGCAACTGACAAAAACGTGATACAGTGTGATATCATCATTACAGCGGTCGCCCACCATAACCATTGTTCTGATTGTTTTTCTGCGTAGATTGATGCGATACCAAGGTTCTTTATAACTTTATAGCACAAGACTATAAATAAGAACATTGTGAAAACCCCCCCCCTTACTCCGACAAGTAAGTAGTGATTGGTTACATCTGTAAAATGTGCATATGTCCAAGGCCAATACTTTTCATGCCAACTAGGCCCACTTTCTCCATATCCTACGAGCCACCAGTTCCAAAATTCTTTGATTGCCGCTTCTATCAGCAAATAGCGATGATAACCTGTCGAACTGGCTTTTACGCTAATTCGTACATATAATAGATGCCAAATTGGAGATTCACGGACAAAGTGAATAAATAAAGAACTAGTTACTATACTCCAGAACAATAATTTTCCTTTTTCTCTCCACTTAAAAAAGGCCATAAAAAAAACAGTTGCTGCCAAAGCAATGATTGGCCCGCTAGAAGAACAAGCAATTACAATAAAAAAACAACAAATAAGAGAACCGTTGGAAAGGGTAGTTTGCCCATATTTCCTGAGAGCGTAAAACATTGGCATTAAAGCTACAGCAAAAGAACCAAATAAGATCGCATGGCTAAATGTAGCAGTCGCTCTCACTTCGCCCCCTCTAATATCAATGGTATCCCTACCTAACAATGTAAACATGTTATACTCGAAAAAATACTCAACCATAACAAAAGGGATTAAAACAAAAACACAAACAGCAAAGGACTTTACAGCAAGTAAAATATCTTCTTTAGATTGGATAGAATATCTCAAAACAATGTAAAGGAAGATACTATCAACAGCCTTTCCACACTTATATATAAAAGCATGACTAAAATCATCACTAGCAAAAACATAAATAAAGAAGCCAATGATTTGATAGGAAAAAAACAGTTTGTCAATCGTATTAAAATCTGATCTTTTTCTATTTCCGTCAGCTAATACCCGAATGATTCCGCAAATTGCCAATAATCGAACAGCCTGCAAGTCAAGAGTAGCAATCTTAATAGAGATCCCGCTTGGAAGAAAACACATCGCAGCAATCAAAGAAACTATAACATGTTCTCTTTTTACCCAAAAAATGCTGACACATAAAATGAGTTGAACTAAAATATATAAAGGAGTAGCGTCACCCACAGAAAAATTCCTCGTTATTCAGCTAATACTTTCAAGACTCGGCTAATTAGATTCTCGAATTCTTATTTTTCCAAGCACTAAAGTCGTCATATCTGCTATTAAAAAAGCCATTATTCCTTACTATTTTGAATAATTGTCTCCATAAAAGGTCTTTTTTCTTTCGTGAATAATATGAAGAATCAAATTCAACTGTTTGTAACAGCACATCTTTTATTGATGCCATTTCACTATTATAAAGAGTTTGATCTTGTCGTTTGTTTTCAATTAAAATTTGGCCAATAGTATCGAAAGAAGCTTCTGCCCTCTGCCTTGCCTTCTTAACTTTTTGGCCATAATCTTCCGGTGTATATAAAAAAGCCTCTACAATTTTTTCATATCGATCAACGACACAACCATCAATTCCAAGATTTAACATCACGCCATCATACTTGCCACCAAGAGGAGCAACTGTAACAAACGGTTTTCTAAATGCTACAGCAGTAATAGACCCATGAAGACTTGTCCCACAATAGCCCAGGCTTTCAGATATGAGGGCTGCAGTCTCATATGTCTTGATATATTTATCTATTTTGGCCACTGAAACAATTTTATGTTTCTTCAGACGAGAATGTATTTTATTTACCGCTAAAATATCAGAATGATGGTAACAAATTGGTATCATAAGAATTGAACAGTTAAGATGTTCCGCCAAAGTAAGTATAGCTTTTTCCCAGACATCATAATTCTTTTTCAAATACTGCAATCGTCCCTGAACTACCAAATAGGGCTTATCCTTAATTGATTCCGGTAAAACAGCCCTGGCACACTGAGACCATTCAGACTTACTTCGTAAATTAGGGATAGTAAAAGCTGAATCTGTATCTACTTTAGGTTCAAAGCCAACTTTCGAATTTTTTAACCGTTTTAATGAGTTTTTATCACGGACGGAAACGTAATCTGCACATTGCAAGACCATATCAAGTCCTGCCCCAACATTTCCTTTCAGGGGACCAACACCCACACCGTTAATAATAAATTTCAAATCTTTCTCAGCTTTCATAATTGCTGGAACCATCCAAAGTCTCATCCCTGCACTCATGGTATTTGGAGATAGAGAACAGTACATTCCCTTTGGAGCATGTCCACAATTAATCACTTCACCACCAGCAACAATAACCGCGTCATACTCTAATTTAAGCGTCTTCTGATACGTGCCTGGAAGCGAAAAGACATTTTCGTAATTGCCTATTACCGCAACATTGGAAGTTGGACTGTACAAATCAAATTGACAATCTTTTACCCTTTTCCCAATTTCATTTTTAACAATGTCTGGAAAAATACAGTCACCATAATTATTAACATCAAATGTACCAACCACCATTATTTTCATATTGATCACATATTTTTATTATTTAAATGACGATTTTCTATTGCTTAATTTGGTATAAGATTATCCAATTGTAATTTTCGCTTCTTAAGAGAAATAACACCAAAAAAGCAATATGTTAAAAAGGCAAAGAAAAAAATAATTGTAAATTGAGCTATTAAAAAGAGATAATCAGATTTTATGTTCATTAAACTGGTAACATACCCACATAAAAACATTCCGCAAACATAACTCATTATTTTAATCAAGTATCCTCTAAATTGTCTCCATGGTATTTCCAAGATATTTAAAGATGAAACCTTTACACAAATCCAATAAAAAGAAAAAACCACTGTATAAGCGTAAGCTACACCAATGACACCTTTTGTTACTGCAGCATATACTCCAACAATAGAAAAAATTGCAGAGGCAATAGCTTTAAGTTTATTCAATATCTTAATATTAAGAACACTTAAAAGAGGCTCATCTCCAATAGCAAAACTCATAAAAAGCAGGTAAATCAAAAGAACTTTAACTATAGGAACAATATCTATCCATTGTTGCCCTAGAGCAACTGCAACGACACTCTTCGTACTAAAAAACACAAAAGAGATAAATGGTGAAATGAGTAACACCCCAATTGAGGTCACATGAAAAAAAAGACGCCTCTGTTCACCTATATCTTCCTGTATAGTTGAATAGCTTGCAAACATTAATTTACCAACGATTCTCCACAACTTTTCCACAGGATATTTTGACAATCGAAACGCCATGGTATAAAGACCCAGGCTGGCAGCTCCCACGACCTTTCCTACAATCAAATAATCGACATTTTCAGATAAAAATGTCAATAGATTGTTTAGCGTAACTTGGAACCCATAGTGCAAAATATTTTTAATACTGACCAATGAGATGCTGAATGACGGTTTCCATTTTTTAAAAAAAACTATCCCAATCGTTTCAGTTGTCCTTTGAACTAATACTTGGAGAGCCAAAGCCCATACCCCTAAACCTTTTAAGGCTCCAATAATCGCTAACCCACCAGAAATTGCCAAAGAAATGAGTCTGACAATTGCAATACGGTCAAACCTCATAGCCCTCGTTTCAAGGGCTAATGGAACAAAGGAAAATGAAGCAATCGGAAAAACCAAAGCAACAACTCGAACTATACTAGTCAAAGCATCTTCATTGTAAAAGGTAGCAATAAATGGTGCCGCAAGGAACAAAACAACATAAGTAATTATTCCAAAAAATATACAGCACCAAAAAGCAGAGGAACAATCTATCTCACTTATTTCTTTTGATTTAATTAAACTGGATACTATACCTAATTCAGAGAAATACCCGACAAACCCTGTAAAAACAGTGACCATTCCTAGAAGACCAAAGGCGGATGGATCTAATAACCTTGCAAGTATTAACAGAATTATAAAATTTATTGCTTGTGATCCAAACTGAGCTATAGAATTCCAAAATACTCCTTTAAAAACTTTATTTTTTAATGAACTCATAACTCATTACACATTTTTTCAGGGCAGCATTAAACAAAACAGAATTTTATGAAAAATCCTTTCTAGACTTTTTGGTAAACAGCACGATACTATCACAGTTCTCTACTAGATTCATCTCTCTCCCAACCAATAACATTTTTATTTGGAGACAAAAAACCAGTCGCTTTTACTCTACTAATCAAATTCACAATTAAATAAACGATTACTTTTGGCCATAAACGATATTCATGCAGAAGGTTTCTTATACCACGAGAGTATTCTTTTATCTCGTTTTCCTGTAATTCTGGAAATGTATTCTTTAATTCGCAAACACCACGACGGCTCCTTGTTTTTATTTTTAGTAAACCTGCAATAGTTTTTGGTGCTGTAATTACCGAATAACAATCGTCTAGTACAACCCTTTCCTCTTTTTTAAATAATGACCTAACATATCCATCATCAGATATGATATTGGGAAATAAATTAAACCTGCTTCGCCCTGCTTCTGATAAAGCATATACTCCCACTCCGATCATTCCCTCTCTAACATAGGGTAACATCTGCCATACCTCATAATATGCTCTAACAAACCATGAAGAGTCAGTTGTAACCATTTTCATTCTTGGTGCTGTTGCAAACTGCCCAGATTGTTTTAAATGGGCTATAATTTTTTCTACTGTTTGAACAGAAATCACAACATCTGCGTCTAGATATATTCTGGGAAAATAATTCGCAACTTTATCACCAAGATTTAATGCATTCGATTTCGATGCCACGTCGGTTTCTACCAAAGACACCTTGTGTCCAAAAGAAGCAACTTTCTCTGCCGTATTGTCATGACATCCATTACAGACAACTATTATTTCATAAAGGCCCTTATCAACTCCTGGCATTAAAGAGGACAATGGCCGGGATATAGTCTTTTCCTCATTGTAAGCAGGAATAATTATTGAGGCTTTCATTTCTCTACATTTTTGTATTTACTTAAGGTTACCATTCGTTACGTCTGCTCCATATATTTTTCCAAACATTATCCTTTTTCGTTTTGAAGAAAAACAACAACTCAAACGCTATGAGACGAGTCAAAGAAGAGTATTTCAACAGCATACAACCAACTTTTGCTCGATATCTTGTCCAATGGGTATTCATCAATTGCGCTTTAGCTTTAAACAAACGGATCATTTTGTCCGCGCGTACTTTTTCGGAGGCTCCGCAATAATGAACAATTGTTGCATCAGGAGTAATAATGGGTCGAGCCCCTTTCTTTTTTGCTCGTAAACACAAATCTGCATCTTCACCATACATAAAAAATTTTTCATCAAAACCACCAAGTTCTCCCCAGAAATTTTTATCAATCATTAAAAAACAACCTGTAACAATATCTACATTTTTGACAGAATTTCTTTCCCATTTACCGTAAGATTCAGGATTGAAAAAGGAACTTTTCGGAAAAATTGCCGTTAGGCCAATCGCGTAACAGAACATACTCCAGACTGTCGGCTGTTTCCAGCATGAGGTAGGATTTAAGGTTAAATCTCCATATAGGGTCCGCCCACCATAAACATGGTTTTGGGGATTTTTGATAGCAAAAAGATATAGTTTATCAATCGCTTTTTCCAAAACGACCGTATCAGGATTGAGCAACAATAAATAATTACCATGTGCTTTAGTTGCAGCAAAATTATTGGCTCTGGCAAATCCAAGATTTTCATTCAAAGCATACAACTTCACTTCAGGAAATTTTTCCCTTATCAAAGTGACAGAATTATCTTTGGAATCGTTATCAACTACTATAATTTCATAAGAAACTTCTAACGTTTCGTTTATTACCGACTCTAAACATGCAATTGTCAAATCAGATGTATTATAACTTACAATGATTATAGACAACTCTGGGGAAAACTGTCCCATAACTGTTACACAGCCCCCTTCGAAAACAAAACAGCAGGAATAGTCTTAAAAAGCAGTTTGATATCCAATCCGAAAGACCATGTGTTTATATATTCAAGATCAAGTTCAAGCCATTCTTCAAATGTCAAATTGCTTCTACCAGAGACTTGCCAGATGCAGGTAAGTCCAGGCTGAACGCTAAATCTCTTTCTCTGTATACCTTTATCAAACAGGTCAACATCACGAATCGACATTGGTCTTGGCCCAACAAGACTCATCTCTCCTCTTAATACATTTATTAATTGAGGTAACTCATCGATGCTCGTTCGTCTGATAAATTTCCCCACTCTGGTCACCCTAGGATCGTTTTCCATCTTAAAAATTGGACCATCGGCCTCGTTGAGATGCTCAATTTCTTTCATTCGTTCCTCTGCATCCTCATACATCGAACGAAACTTAAACATAGGAAATTCATGTTTTCTTAAACCGACCCTGTTTTGAACGAAAAATACGGGACCTTTCGATTCTAATTTTATTGCAATTGCGACCACAAGAAAAATTGGTAAGAGTAAAGGAAGGGCTGCAACGGTTAAAACCAGATCAAATAGTCGTTTAATAAAAAGCTGTTTTGGATCTTGCGAAACTGGTTCCATAGTGAGCAGAGGAATATCTTTTACAGCAGATAAACTAACCCGTGCCACATGAACATTAAAAATATCTGCCATAAAACGAAGTTTTATTCCTTCTTCCTCACACGCCTGAACAATTGGTTCTGCATCGGTAATGAGGGAGCGGGATATAGCAATTACAACCTCATCAATAACATTGTTTTTAAGACATTCGTGAATATTATCAACGGTTCCAATAATCGATATGCCTTCAACCTTTTTTCCCACAAGAGAAGGGTCTGGATCAACGAAACCGACAACCTCAACTCCTAGCACGATCTGTTCCTTTAAGGCTTTAAGTAATTCTATTGCACGAATCTTTGAACCAACAATAAGAATCCTCAATGCTTTTTCTCCACTTTCAACCATTCTCTTGAAACGGATAATCTCATAGTAGCGAACGATCAATAAGGCAAAAAATTCAATAAAAGCAAAAAAGAAAATAACAAGTCTGCTCACGTATTCTATTTGCAGAAAAAAAAGAAGCGCTAGCAATGCACCAACAGCAGCAACAACTGCTCGTAAAATAGACCAAGCGTAAGAGGAGAGGGTGTTCTCATAAGGCCCTTTGTTTCCCCCAAAATAAGACAAAAAACTGGTCACTAATACCAACAATAATGGTAAGATAAAGGCATGAGAAACAACCTGGAGGCGTCTCTCACTAGAGCCAAAGATATCCCCGACGTAAAACGAAATAATGAACGCAATAATCGTGCAAATTACGTCGGTTATCAATATATCACTGCCTGTAGATCCTCTTCTATTCATTTCTGAATACCCGAAAAATAACTAGATTCCCTAATTTATATAGCTAAGAAAAAGTGGATAAAAGCTTTTAATAAAATCTACTCCACTTGCCCGTACATCTTCAATATTCCGGTCATTAAACGGTACAGATATCCGTACGAAAGCATGATCCTGTTTTTTTCCCTTAAGCTTATTTGCAAGAGTATTAAGCTTGTTTTTATATATTTTTCTGGTAGTTTTGTCATGGGCTTGGAACCAATACATGACCAAGATTTTCTGCTCACCAATACTTGCAACCATCTCAGAATAATTGATCCGATTTTCTCCCACCATAAGTTTATTTCCTGCTTTGTTGTTTATCTGCCATCCCTGTCCAGGAAAACATACTAACGGATCGTGGGCGGATGATACTTTGTCTATAGAATAGTAATATCCAATATACAAGTCCACCCTGTTTTCTTCCTTTACATATTGATTCTGGACATAATCATCCAACTCAAGCGTTTCGACAATTGTTTCTGGCAATGGAATTTGATTTGCGTCTCCATATCCGTTACCAACTGTCAGAAAAGTATCCCTTAAAGTTGTAGATTTGTCTTTTTCTGGCTCCATATCAACAGGACGGTACACAAAGACACTTGTTAACAAGAGTAATATAAGCAGGGTTATTACTTGTTTGTTTTTTTTGTTTCCCATTTTTCTAAAACCCTCTGAAAAGAAAAGAGTAATAATAGTCCCACACCAAACAAAATCATTCCCAAAGCAGTATGAGCTAGTCCCTCTGTTAAATTAATTTTATAAAAGTGATACGCAAATACCAATGTAACAACACGAATTATATTTGCCAGTATTGCAACAGGTATTGATAAAATAAAAAGAACAATCTTGGATGATATCTTTGTCAAAGTAAAGTACCCAATGATTACAGCAAGAGTGGTCATAGATATAAGAGAACGAATCCCGCTGCAGGCATCAACTACGGCGAAGGTCATATCTTTAATGTGCAATACATTTCCTTCACGGAACATTGGTACTGAAAAAAAACGTACTATTATTTCACTAATCTCTGAAACACGCAGTTGTAAACTTGCTGTTATCGCTGCCAAAATCTGATTTGGAATAGGAATTATCATAAACATCAAAAGTATGGGAACAATTATGCAGGCCAGAAAACCAAACCCGGCAACAAAAATAAACGCACTGATAACAAAAAGAACCAAAGATAGAAAAATAAAGGTTGGTATCTGCACATAAAGAGCCAATTGATAAACAATCAGACTTAGTATCACCATTATACAACCAATTATATTGGAAGGTGCCTTATCTTGCAAATTGGCTCTTTTCTGCCAAATCATATAAGCAATAATTGGTACGACGAAAAATGCATGTGCATAATCTTCAGATGTTTCCCACCTATGGATCAAATCAGCCAATGCAGGAAAAAAAACAAACACAAAGGCCCCCATCAAAACTGCTGGAAGGATGTAAGGTTTAACAAGCTGCATAATCAATAACTCACAATAAGAAGGTTATTAACTTAAAAAATACATCACCAATAAAAATAGAATGCTGATTTCATAATTAAAAAATGCCTTCAGAAAAGTCCGACAGAACGTTTAAAAAAACATACGAACCTCTTCTTCCTACCAGGTAAAAGCACTTTGTTTCCAAGACAATGCCAGCAATGCTCGATGGTCATCATAATCATCTGTCACCACATCAGCAGTTTGGTGCACATAAGTATATGAAAGGGAGGATGAAAAATTTCTCATAAAAGAATAATTCAAACTTATACGACCCATGTACCGCTTTTTGTCATTATCGACGGGTATTTCCTCGACGACCTGTTGTAAACCATCTCTCGCTTCATCACGGTATGTAATCCTCCCAGCTAATGAGAGAGCTTTCATTATTTCATAATCACCAGCAAGCCATGCTTCAAGATATTCAATAGATCCCTGTTCATCTGTACCTGTAAAATTATCTACATCATACCCTTTTCTTGCACCGATAATTATTTTACCACGGTCGAGCAGATAATTAACCTCTGCCCCTCCTCCTATTCCCCAGGTTGATTTTTTGCCCTCAGTTTTCCTGTATGACGGGCCAGCACTAATCTTGGTTTCTATACGATATGATATTTTGGAATTGAGACTAATACCGAGGCTGTGTATATCAAGGTCATTAATGTCTCTTTCATCATACCTTACACCAACATAATTATATCCCAGCCCTATTGTATGTTGTCTTAATGAACTATTGTCAATCCTGAAACCTGCACGATATTCATACATATCATTCAACACACTGCTCTGAGAGTCCATATCTCCGGCTGGCTTATAATCTCCTCGTACAACACTGAAATCGACGCCGGTACTCCAGGCTCTGCTCAGCCTATGCTTGTTATTCAAAAAGAACTCGTATCGATCATAGTCATTATAAATCTGTCCTTCAGACGTTTCATACCTCAGCAATTCATATTTACTTCCTATAACAAATATCCTTTCATTTCCGTAAACATGGGTCACGTTTAGCTGTGAAGTATTTCTAGTATAACGGCGTCTGCCAATATCTGTTGAAAGAGGATTCTGAGCTACTGTTTCGTCAGCGTACAAAGCAAGCATATCGTCTTGATTTAATTCGTTCTGATGATAGTCGCTCTTTACAAATGTGTTAGAGACATCTGCAATCCATTTTTGAGAAAATGCCTTTTTCCCATATAAATAAATATTTTGGTCCCAATCCAGCTCTGAATCAATTAAATCATACTTCAATGACGGCTGCACAAGCGCCTCAAAACGACTATCCTTACTGACAGATTCTAGCTGAACAAGAGGTCGTAAAGACAAGGTTCTGTGCTCTTCATTATCTTTACTAGAAACATCATCATATTTCCTCTCACTTACATCGACAGAAGTGGAGAGTCCAACAGTAACAGTGTTATTCCCAGCATATACAACACTGTTCATCCCCACAAAGACCAGCATTCCTCCAAAAAAAACAGATACGACCCTTTTAATAATCATTGAATAAAACCTTATCATCTACAGGGAGCTTTTCCCTATTATAATTGATCCTGCACCCTCTTTTTCACTATGGACGCATATCCCGTCAGCATGTTGAACGGCATCATTTCTTTACTGTCCAGCCAAACCAACTAGTGAACGATTATATAATCGCCTGAATAAACCTGAACATTTTTTTTCAGATCTTTTCCAGAAATAAAATCATCATAATCAAATTCCAACGTATTATCCTTAAACAATCCTTCGATTTGTAAATCCGTTCTTTCACGCACAAGCGTAATTTCTTTTTCTGCCCACTGTGAAAAACCTCCAGACCGAGCAATAATTTGTACAAGTGTCATCGGTTGTTCTAATAAAAAAACGCCTGGCTGCTTGACTTCTCCCATAACGGTGTAGCGGAGGCTGTTACTCTTCAAAAGGGTTGTGGTAACTATGGGGTCGGTATAAATAACCTCATAAAGTCTTTTCAAATAGTTGGCAAGTTCTGTCAATGTTAAGCCAACAACCTCAACATCTCCAATATCGCGTAATGAAATACGACCGTCCATCATCACCTGAATAGCCATGCCACTAGTACCACCTTGAGCCGTTGTTCCAGGAGTTACGACAGCAGACATATTGCCTTCTTCGAAAATACTCACTGTAAGGATGTCACCATGTCCTATGACATACTCATCCTGACTTGGAAGCATATTTGTTTTTTTACCTATGACTTCATTTAATATCCTCTTTTTATCCTCAATTGTAGAGCCCTTAACATCTGTAGATTGAGCGGCAAACACAGTCCCATGCTCTACGAGCAAAACCAGGAATAATAATAACAACTTTATTTTTAACATTACAAACTCCTTTTATATTTATTTCTCTCTGACAAATAAAACATCTTCCATTATTTTTGTCATCACCTATCCTTAAAATAACATTTGGTCTATTAACTCAAACTTTTTTCTAGAAAAACGATAACAATTTGTATTAGACTTACGCTCACATTAGGCTTATTATAATTTCATAGCCGACATATCAAAGTTTATTGGAAATCAATTATAACATGAAATCACAGGAAAATAAGATGAAACATTGCATAAGGCCATTTGCCATTTTCTTTCTCTTGCTGTCTATCACGTTCACAGGCTGTTCATCTGCTGAAAAAGACAAGCAACAATTATACCAAAGTGCTCTTGATTATATTGAAAAAGGTGAAACAGAAGCGGCAATTCTGGATCTCAAATCGGCAATACAGATTGACCCTAAATTTGAACCTGCCCGATACAAGCTTGGATTGATATACTTTGAGGAAAAAAAGTTTAATGAAGCTTTTAGCGAATTAACCCGAGCCGCAAGTTTAAATCCACAAAATATAGATGCCAACTTGAAAGTTGCGCAGTTTTATTTCCTCACTAAAAAATTTGAAGACGCACGTAAACATATTGATAACGTCATGATATCTGAGCCTGATAATGAAGATGCACTAATTATATTGGCCAGTATCGACATAGCGAATAAAAAGTATGATGAAGCATTGGCTACCTTAGATAAGGTCGACAAAAGAGTTAATGAAGATGTCAATTTACAAAAAATGAAAGCTGGGATTTATGTCGCCAAAAAACAAAATTCTCTTGCCGAAAAAACGTATAGAAGGGCAATAGAGTTAGATAAAGGTAATTTTTCCAGTTACGCTGTTTTGCTTCATTTTTATGAGCAAATAGACGACAAAGGTAAAGCAAGAGCCTTGTTGGATGAAATGATTGCGAACTTCCCCGAAAAAATGGAACTGCACCTTCTTCTTGCTGGCTATTACAGAAAGTACAGGGAGTTTAATAAGGTTGAAGATGAGTTAAAAAAAGTAATACAACTTGCTCCTGATCAGGAAAATGGCAGACTTTTTTTGGCCGATTTTTATTATAAATTAGGAAGAGGAAATGATGCACTAGAGACCCTTTCAACAGCCTCACAGGAACTCCCAGAGAGTGTTGCCATTCAAGCCCAACTTGCTTCGGTCTATTTTGATTTGCAAAAGTTTGAAGAAGCTGAAAAAATAATCAACGATCTAAACAACAAAGCCCCCGAGCATCAGAGCCTGAAGTTATTAAATGCAAGGAAGTTAATAAGAGACAAAAAATTTAATGACAGTGTTCCAATCCTACAAAAGCTGAATACTGACTACCCAAATTGGGCTGCTCCTTATTTTTATCTTGCTGTGGCACATTTAGGTATGGGGAATATTGACCTCGCTCAACTTGAGGCCAGTAATGCAATACAAAAAGATAAGTTAGATCCAAAATTTCATACCTTGGCTGCTCAGATTCAGCTTATTCAAGGAAATTTTGATGAAGCAGCAAAAGAGTCCTCAATAGCTTTGCAACTGAACAATAAAAATATAAAAGCTGTTCTTATTTTATGCAAAAGCCTCCTGGGTTTGAAGAAATACGATGAAGCCTATGAAATACTCAACAAGGTCAACCAACAACTTCCTGATAATAAGGACGTTTTACTAAACCTGGTTATTGCATCTTTTAACACCAGGAATTTTGAAACCGGTGAAACTGCTTTGAACAGACTGCTTGAAATTGACCCAGGTAACCAAAAGGCCGTTTCCATTTTTTTACAATATAAATTTAAAAATGATATAAATGGAGCAGAAGGCTTTGTAAGAGAGCAACTTGAAAAATCAACGGACAACCCAGTCCTGTTCATAATGCTCGGAGAAATACTGGCAAAACAAAACAACAAATCCGCTGCCCTTGGCGCTTATGAGCAAGCGAGAGAACTCGCCCCTGATAATGCTTTACCCTATCTTCGCATTGCAAAATTACATGTTGTACTCGGCAATACCGATAAAGCTTTGGAAGAATATGAGGCCATACTTGAA
>PDWI01007292.1_pt1 | contig 13506 bp, 12 predicted proteins | sample 1430891 | NCBI WGS metagenome assembly PDWI01 (sample SAMN01162508, study PRJNA174530) | Oral metagenome, whole genome shotgun sequencing project. | biome: Marine environment; feature: Marine mammal; material: Swab sample of the gingival sulcus; isolation source: swab sample of gingival sulcus...
TTAATGTTCAATCCTTTTTGTATTGCTTTATGAGCGTTAATAATGGCATTTACCCAGCCAAAACGAACTGGAAAAGTAGGGTAGTGACGATAGCGAGAATCAGGATACCAGCCAGTGGTAAAGAATTGATCGTTTGCTGGATCTTCTTCTTCGGGAAAATCGCCCAGTTTAAGATGATCGCCTTTAAGCGTACGCTGATAAAAACCACTATCAGAAATAGGAATAATACCCAGTGGACGAATTTTGGCTAATAACCACATAAACGGTTTAATAAGATTTTGTTTGGTTACGGAAAAAGGTCCACCTAGCCACGGAGAATTTAAGACCAAACCAGCAATTTCATTTGCGTGATCGTTTGCCCAAATTGAGGTGCTAAGTCCGCCAGTAGAATGACCGTATAAAATAATGGGTACTTCTTGCCCTAAATCATTAAAAATAATTTCTTTAGTTTTAGAAATTTCTACGTCATAGTCTTTAATGTCGGCAATATAGCCCCAAACTTGCCCTTCGGCATGGGAGCGTCCATAACGTCGTAAATCTACCGCATAAAAAACACCACCCATGGCACTAATATGGCGTGCTAAATCTATTTGATAAAAATAGTCATTCCAGCCGTGTACCGCTAAAAATGCAAATTTTGGTAACGGTTTTTCTAACGTGGGCAGAGCCTGCGGGTCTTCTTCCGGTACGTGCTTAATAACGGTACCCCGTAAATTTTCTTCAAAATCAGGGGCAATATCAAAGTGTACGTTCTTAAAACCTGCACCTAGTAAATCTGGTTTCCAGTCTAATATTTTTTCCATACTTCTATTGTGCCGTACGGTTAAACATTTGGGAAATCAGTGCTTGTTATCGTAATATCCAGTATCTTTGGCGCGCTGGAAAGAACGTTCAATTTCTGCTTCGGCTTCTAGTCGTCCCGTCCAGTGTGCTCCCTCTACCGATTTGCCTGGTTCTAGCTCTTTATAAACCTCAAAAAAGTGTTGAATTTCTAAACGATGAAATTCGGAAACATCTTCAATTTCAGAACGCCAAGAAGCACGTTGGTCACCTGCGGGCACGCAAAGTACCTTATCGTCGCCACCTGATTCATCACTCATTCTAAACATGCCCAATGCCCGACAACGAATTACACAACCCGGAAAAGTAGACTCATCTAAAATTACCAATGCATCTAATGGGTCACCGTCTTCACCGAGTGTGCCGTCAATAAAACCATAGTCATCGGGATAGCGGGTAGAGGTAAAAAGCATACGGTCTAGGCGAATTCGTCCCGTTTCGTGGTCAAGCTCGTATTTATTGCGATTGCCTTTGGGAATCTCGATGGTTACGTCAAATTCCATGAGTTTCTCCTTAGAGTTATTTTTCATTCTTTTATATTCTACAATGTTATTTACCAGTATATGTGCCTAATTTAGGAATTCGTATTTTACTGGGCGTGAAAATGATTAAATTGAGGAATTATGAGTAGAAAACGGATTGCAGTTTTATTTCCTTTAGTGCTGGTTGCAATCTATATTTTTCTTGATGTTTGGGATGTTACGCCCGGATTTTTAACGTTACAAGAACCAGAAAATCGTGCCCGTTCCTATCCGCAAGTGGTGATGCAAAAGACGCAAAAAGTGGTACATGGGCAGAAAATAAAAACACAAATTCCAGATAAAGTGGCAGTGCAAGAAATAGTTAATAAGTTACAAAACGATTCACGCATGCCGGGAAAAGTTTCTGCAATTGTAATAGATGCTGATAGTGAAACTGTATTGGGACAGATTGATACGACACGTTTAGTAACGCCAGCTTCTACCAATAAACTTTTAACGGCGGCGGCAGTTCTATCTGCTTATGGTGCAAATCATCAATTTTCTACCGGTGTTAAGCTAGCGGATCGGGACTTATTTTTAGTGGGCGGGGGAGATGTTTTATTAGCTCCCGATAAAGGCAATCAAAGAACTGTAGTGGGACGCGCAGGTTTAGCTGATTTGGCAAAAATAACCGCGGATAAGCTGAAAGCAAAAGAGATAAGTGAAGTTACTTTACATCTGGATACATCACTTTTTATCTCACCCAAGTATGCGTCAACATGGCAGTCATGGGCGCCGAGCTGGGTTATGGAGAATTCACCTATTGCAGTTGATCGGAATAGACAGGAAACGCAAATTTCTCAGCCAAATCCCGCAACGTTTGCACAAACTAACTTTGCCCGTAATTTGAGTGCTTTGGGGATAAAAGTACGCGTATCTGCTCCGCAATCTGCACCAGAGAATGCTCGTAAAATTGCAGCGGTTAAATCTGCTCCTTTGCGGGAAGTGTTGCATATTATGCTTGCAGATTCTGATAATTCCTTAGCAGAAACAATGGCGCATTTAGTGGCAGTAAAACGAGGTGAAGTTGCTAATTTTACCGGTGCTAGTAAAGCGGTTGTAGCACAGTTAAAAGCTGCTGGATACGACACTGCCAATAGTAGTTTGGTGGATGGAAGTGGACTGTCTCAACAAAATAAAATTACGGTGAAATTCCTAGCAGATATATTGCAGGAGGTGTGGAATGGGGAAGAAGAATCCCTACATTCTATTTCTGCTAGCTTGCCAGTGGCACATTTAGATGGAACTTTAGAACCACGTTTTTCAGATACTATTTTGCAAGGAAAAGTGCGTGCAAAAACCGGTACGCTCGATAACGTAGTAGCGTTGGCTGGGTTTATGAATACGGAATTGGGACGACCGCTTATTTTTGCCATTATTGTAGATGACTTACCAGAGGGTAATATTAGTCTTGTTCGTAAACTGATTGATCAAGCATTGGTAGATATTGCCAAACTTTAGGATATGAAATAATTATGGCTCCACATTCGCTTGTTTCTCGTACTCGTAAGGCGCTGGCAGAAACCTTTTTGGCGTTTCCCGTTGATTCCCGAGTCTTATTAGCGGTTTCGGGGGGTGCAGATTCTATGGCCCTGGCTGCTAGTGCGCATTTTGTGGCTCGCGAACGTAATATTCAGCTTTATTGCGTTAGTGTAGATCACGGTATTCGCCCTGAAGCTACTAGTGAAGTGCAGTTGGTAAAAGACTACTGGAATGCACGTGGTATTGTTACGCGCGGAGTGCAAGTGGAACTTCCCACTGGGCAGGGGCCAGAGGGAGATGCACGTAAAGCGCGTTATGATGTTTTGGCTAAATATGCTTATGAGCTGGGGGGAGAATATCCTGTTCCCGTATTACTAGGGCATAATGCTGATGATCAGGCAGAAAGCGTTTTATTGGGTTTAGGCAGAGGTTCGGGCACGCGGGCAATTTCGGGCATGCCGGCAGTAGGTACATTACCTTTGCATAAAGATGTGCCCATGTATCGTCCATTATTAGGATTTACACGTGCGGAATTGCGTACGGTATGTAATGAGCTAACAGTGCCTTTTGTAGACGACCCAACCAATGAATTAGTAAGCACTTGGACTCAGGCAGACGGATCACCACTACGCCGTTCGGCATTACGTCACGAAATTTTACCGGCATTGGATAGAGTACTTGGTGGAGGCGTGGTGCAGGCTTTAGGGCACACTGCCAGTATGTTACAAGATGATGAGCAGGTTTTACAGGATTTGGCAGAACAAGCCTATGCTAAAGCAAGCGTGTCAAATAAAAAATCGGAACTGGATATAGCTGGCTCGGTGTTACTAGATTGTAAAATTCTGCAAACGTATCCGCGTGCGCTGCGTTCGCGCGTTTTACGGCAAGCATTTTTAGCTTGTGGCGGACGCGGGGGTGAATTAGTTTTCTGGCACATAGCTACTCTTGATAGACTGGTTACAGGTAAAGACAATAAACTTGGTATTGATCTGCCCGGTGTAAAAACTTGGCGAGCAAATGGCAAGTTGGAATTTACACCGACTCACTATGCAAACGGAGAAAAATAATGGAATTACAAGACCTTGGTAACGAAATTGAGCAAGTTCTTTTTACTAAAGAGGAGCTTGACGCACGTCTTGCAGAAATGGGGGCGGAAATTTCGCGTGATTATCAGGGACAGGATTTATTGCTCGTAGGTGTATTGAAGGGTGCCATTATGGTGATGGCAGATCTTTCTCGGCAAATTTCTATTCCGTTGAATATGGATTGGATGGCAGTTTCTTCTTATGGAGCGGGAACTAAATCATCGGGTGTGGTACGTATCCTAAAAGATTTGAATGAAGATGTGGTTGGGCGAAACGTATTGATCGTGGAAGATATTTTAGATTCAGGTCTAACCCTATCTTGGCTTAAAACTAATTTAGAATCACGCGGTGCAAAGTCGGTGCGTGTGGCTACCATGTTCCGTAAACCACGTAGTATAAAAATTCCAGTTGATATTGATTATGTAGGCTTTGATATTCCAGATGAGTTCGTAGTGGGCTATGGACTTGATTATGCGGAAAATTATCGGCATCTGTCTTTTGTGGGCACGCTTGCTCCACACGTTTATGGGGGATAAATGAATTCAACACTATTGCTAAAAAATGAGGATAAGCGTAAAAAGCGCCCCACATTAAATGAACTTAAATCTAAACATCGTACCGGTCTGGCAGATGAAGCTGAGCGGGAAAAACGGGCAAATGAGGATCCAAAAAAGAAACTAATGCGTCGTATTATTACCGGTATAACGCTTATTCTTATGGGCGTGTTGGTATTGTTGTGGATTGTAAATCCAAATGGTTTTACTTCTGTGCAAACTTCGGCAGGAAAACACTATTTAGCCAAAGAAAAAATTGAGCGTATTCAGGTAACTGATGGCTCCCAAGTGGTTAAAGTGTGGTTAAAAAATGACGTTAAACCCAAAAATGCTAAGGGTAAAGAGCTTAAAGCTACAAAGCGTATTCAATTCCAATATTTAGACCCCGAAGCGGAGCAAATTGCTGAATTGCTAACGAAAGCTAAATCGGATAACGGATATAATTCGGTTGTTCCACAGCAATCATTCCTTGCTTCTATATTTACGTTAATATTCCCAGTTTTACTTTTGGTAGTACTGTTTATATTTCTATTTCCACGTATTCAAAGTGGAATGTCTGCTTTCGGTAAAGTTAAACGCGATGGTATGAAATCCGATTTGCCCGATGTTACTTTTAAAGATGTAGCAGGTGCAGACGAGGCAGTTGAAGAACTGCGGGAAATTAAAGAATTTATTGATACGCCAGAAAAATTCCGTAAAATGGGGGCAAAAATTCCGCGTGGAGTATTGCTGTATGGTCCTCCCGGAACGGGTAAAACCCTGTTGGCTAAGGCGGTTGCAGGTGAGGCAGGCGTGCCATTTTTCCATATTTCTGCATCGGAGTTTGTAGAAATGTTTGTGGGTGTGGGCGCTTCGCGAGTACGCGACCTATTTGAAAAGGCAAAAAAGACTGCGCCAGCAATTATTTTTGTGGATGAGATTGATGCGGTTGGCCGTAATCGTGGTAGCGGTGTCGGTGGTGGAAACGATGAACGTGAACAGACCTTAAATCAGCTCTTAGTAGAAATGGACGGTTTTGATGAGCGTACTAATGTAATTGTTATTGCGGCTACTAATCGTCCTGACGTATTGGATTCAGCATTATTACGTCCCGGTCGTTTTGATCGGCAAATTGGGGTAGATGCTCCTGATTTAGAGGGACGTAAGAAAATTTTAGAGGTGCATGTAAAAGGTAAACCATTAGATAAAATGGTGGAGCTAAGCAGTATTGCTAAACGTACCTCTGGTTTTACTGGTGCGGATCTAGCAAATCTATTGAATGAAGCTGCCCTTTTAGCTGCTCGTCGTGATCATAAAGTAATTGATGAAGATGACGTGGATGAAGCAATTGATAGAGTAATTGCCGGTCCGCAACGGCGTACAAGAGTTATGAATGCTAAAGAAAAGCGTATGACGGCATATCACGAAGGTGGGCATGCGGTAGCTGCAGCGGCGCTTAACTATACTGATCCGGTCACTAAAGTAACGATTTTGCCACGTGGTAGAGCGCTTGGCTATACCATGGTTATGCCTAGTGAAGACAAATATTCCACCTCACGTAATGAGCTATTAGATCAGATGGTTTATGCTATGGGTGGGCGTATTGCCGAAGAGCTTATTTTCCATGATCCATCTACGGGTGCTTCAAATGATATTCAAAAGGCAACGAGCATCGCACGTAAAATGATTACCGAATATGGCATGAGTGAACGTGTGGGCACGGTACGACTAGTTGGTGATGATGCTGACCCTATGACTCGTATGGGTGGGGGAAAGCAGCGTGAATATTCGGAAGATTTGGCACGTATTATTGATGAAGAAGTGCAAAAATTACTTGATGTAGCAAATCAAGAAGCCTGGAATGCACTAAATGCTAATCGTCAGGTTTTGGATACGTTGGCAGCTCGTTTACTAGAAAAAGAAACAATTTTAGAAAATGAGTTAGCGGAAATTTTTGCAGATATTAAAAAAGCTCCGCCGCGTGAACAATGGCTATCTTCAGTTGATCGTCCTGTGTCAGATATTCCGCCGGTACCTTTACCAGAAGAAAATGAGTTAACAGACAGTGGGGAAGTTACGGCTACCGATTCGTTTACTGATGGTGTTGAATAGCTATGAGTAATTACGATGAGGCGGCAGTACGTAAGGCAATTTATGATTTGCTTGTTGCGGTTGGGGAAGACCCGGAGCGGGAAGGATTAAAAGAAACTCCAACGCGAATTGCGCGCTCTTATCGTGAAATATTTTCAGGGTTAGCACAAAATCCAGCAGAGGTACTACAAACAACTTTTGATATCGGACATCAAGAATTGATTTTAGTACGGGATATTCCCCTGTACTCTATGTGTGAACATCATTTATTACCATTTCATGGTTTTGCACATGTGGGCTATATTCCTGGTACCGATGGTAAAGTTACCGGTTTATCAAAATTGGCACGATTGGTTGAAGGTTATGCACGCCGACCACAAGTGCAAGAACGTATTACTACGCAGGTTGCTGAGGCACTAACTAATGAGCTTAATGCGCGTGGCGTTATTGTGGTCATTGAAGCAGAGCATATGTGCATGTCGATGCGTGGAGTGCGTAAGGCAGGGTCAAAAACTGTTACTTCAGCCGTACGGGGTTCCTTGCGAGAACCAGCTACACGCGCGGAAGCCTTGAGCTTAATTATGGCGAAAGGATAGCGTAACAATGCACCTAATGGGAATTTTGAATGTTACGCCAGATTCTTTTTCCGATGGAGGGAAATGGGTAACGGTAGATAATGCCATAGCGCGCGGAGCGGAATTGATTGATGCAGGTGCAACGATTATTGACGTAGGCGGGGAATCTACACGACCCGGAGCAGTAGAAATTTCTGCAGAAACTGAATGGGAACGCATTGGCGAAGTGGTACGTAATTTAGCCGCAGAGGTTACAGTATCGGTAGATACCTATCATGCTGATACAGCACGCAAAGCTGTGGAAGCTGGAGCAAAAATTATTAATGATGTGCGTGGTGGGCTTGCTGATCCGCAGATGTTTGCCACTATCGCCGAGCTAGAATGTGACTATATATTGCAGCATAGTCGCGGTAATGCCCAAACTATGAATTCTTTAAGTGAATATGCTTATGGGGTTGTAGATACGGTCGCACAGGAACTTGCTCAACGTTTAGATATGGCTGTAAAAATGGGCATAAATCCGCAGCATATTATTCTTGATCCGGGTGTAGGTTTTGCTAAATTAGGAGATCAAGACTGGGAGTTGTTGGCGGGCATAAATAAATTTTTAGCATTGGGGCAACGTGTTCTGATTGGCCAGTCACGGAAAAGATTTTTAGCGGCGGTTTGCGGAGAGCAAAGTTTGGCTACGCAACGGGATACGGCAACGGCTACCATTTCTGCTCTATTAAGTGGAACTGAGGTGTGGGCAGTACGTGTGCATGATGTAGCGAGCAGTGCACAGGCTATCGGAGTGCGTGAAAAACTGCTCGGATTAGGAGCGCCCTATGTATCTTGATACGATTACGCTTACAGGTTTAACAGCTTTTGGTACGCATGGAGTGTTTCCAGATGAGCACATTACTCCGCAAAAATTTGTAGTTGATGTGGAATATACTTTTCCTACTAAATTCGCAATTACTACTGATAATGTTGCCGCAACTATTTCTTATGCGGATGTTGCAGATCTGGTAAATGCGCGGATTGTGGGTAAACACTGTGATTTGATTGAAACATTGGCGCAAAATATTGCGGAGGATATACTGCATTTGGGTGCGCGTAAAGTGCAGGTTACCGTACATAAGCCACAGGCTCCCTTGCCACAAAATTTTACTGATGTGGCGGTTAAGATTTGCCGTGAAGCGGAAATTACTCGTGCTGGGGAACGTGATTATGTGGTTGCTTTAGGAGCTAATTTAGAAAACCCAACTAGTCAGTTGCGTATGGCAATTGCACGTATCGGGCAACTTTTTACGCTTACTGCTCAGTCTAGTTTTTATCAGACCGCACCAATTTTAGCGGCGGGGCAAAATCCACAGCCAGATTATATAAATGCAGTTGTAGCATTTCGTAGCAAACTTTCCCCGTTAGAAGTTTTGCATGAATTGCAGCAAATTGAGTTAGAGCAGGGGCGTGTGCGTTATGGTAAGTGGCAGGCACGAACTCTTGATTTAGATATTATTGCAGTATCAAATATTGTTAAGGGGAGTGAATCTGCTCCTGATTTAATAATTTCTCGTGATTTTGAACTGTTGTTACCGCATCCGCGTAGTGCCAAGCGCCGTTTTGTTTTAGAACCGTGGCAAGAAATTGATCCCACGGCTACATTAAATGAATATCCGCTTAGTTACTGGTTAAATGAACTATCTGAGCAGGAAGTTAAGTTATGTGGAGTCAGTTATGAATAAATCGGATAATAAACTTCAACCCACATCTATCTCTTTGCTACTTGGTTTTTTTCTTATGACGAGTAGTGCGGTGTTTTTTGCGTTAGAAATTTGGCTTCGTGCGGGTAGGAGTCCTTTTGCCTTGCCACTTTTTGCTTTTGTGGTGCCCCTATCGATAGCGGGTGTGGTGTTATGGCAGGCGTGGTTAGTGCGTTCCTATAAATTAGGAAATCGGAGCTTGGGCGCTTTGAACGCGAGCAGGATTTGGTTATTAACGCAGACAGCTTCACGAGCTGGAATAATTTTAGCGGGTGCAAGTTTAGCGGTAGTGGTAGCCTATTCACATTTTGGTTTAACCAGTTATTTAACTTCGCAGATTCTTAATTTTTCTTTAGCGTTTTTAGGTTGGATGATTGTGACTATTGTGGGTTTTTGTGGTGAACGTTGGTGTATTTCTGATGATGACGATACTAATGATTTACCTGATTATAAGAATAAAGCGGGTGGAACTGCGCAACCTGCTTAACTAGATTTTTGCTGTAATTTATGCAGAATATTAAGTATGAAAAAGTTTCTTGGAGCGGAGTTGGAATTTACTCCCATAGATAAAAGTTATTTTAAGGTGCTACTAATTACTGAAGTGCTTATTCATAGCGTAATTTTTTTGGTTTTATTGGGGGTATTTGCGCTATTTTCGGGAAAGTTTTCTGCTTCTAATATAGTGTTTGGTAGCCTCTTAGCTTTGACTCCAGTTTCTTTGTGCCTTTTTGTGTGGTTGGCATATCGTAAAGTTAAGGTAATGGGGTACGTATTACAAGAAACCGAGTTAATAATTCGTGAAGGTATTATGTTCCAATCCCTTACCGTGATTCCGTACGGTCGTATGCAACAGGTGCAAATTAGTGTCGGTCCGTTATTAAAAAAATTTGATTTAAGTACCGTAGAGTTAATTACGGCATCTGCTGACACGGAAGCCACTATTAGTGGACTTAAACGTGAGGTGGCAGAGAATTTACGCGTGCGTCTGACTGAACTTGGTAATAGTCAAATGGAGGGGTTGTGAACATTCCCGCTTCGTCTAGGGCTTCGGAAAACTCTGAGATTCAATGGCGTAGATTTCATAAAATTACCCCTTTAGCATCATTGGGTTCGTTTTGGATTTTAGTTATAGTAATTGTTTTTAATATTGCTACGAATGCGTTGGAACAGGGTAATCTTGCTGAGTTACGAGGAGTGGGTAAGTCATTCCCTGTGGTGTATGTGCTCTTGCTGTTACTTGCTTTAATTTTAGTTAGTTTATTGCTGGTTGGTTGTATGTTTGCAGTATGGCGAGCAAAGACTTTTGCTTTAGCACCTTCGGGTATTCATTTACGATCTGGAATTCTTTTTAAGTCACATTTGCATACGCGTTGGGATCGAATTCAGAGTGTAGAAATTGAACAAAAGTTATTTGGAAGAATTTTAGGTTTTGGTTCGGTAAAAGTTTTATCGGGTAGTGGGGAAAAAGATATTAATTTAGGGCTACTGACTTTGGCTGATTGTGGGCAGTTGCGTAGTGAAGTTTTGGCAAAGCATCGTCTTATTAGTGAAGGTAAGTTAATAAATACGGAAGAAGCGGAAGAAGTAACTTCTAGTTCGGCTACATTGCAGCCGGATATAATAATTCCGGTAGTAGATGCGGATGATTTTGCGCAAGATCAATTAATTTATACTTTGTCTACTAAACAACTGGTAATAAGCACTCTGTTAAATTTAGGTAATTTTCTTTTTGCATTGTTTTTGTTTGCTCCTATTGCGGTATCAATGTTTTTTGAAGCACGTACGGCAGTAGCAATTTTACTGCCTTCAATTACAGGTGTTTATAGTTTTATTAAACGTCTATTTGATGATTTTGGCACAAAAATTTATGCATCAAATGATGGTTTGCGACGCAGGTCGGGATTAACAACTTTAAAAACCACCAGTTATCCCTTTAATCGTATTCATGCAGTAGAAATCAAACGACCGCTTTTGTGGCGCCGTTTAGACTGGTGGCAAATGAACATTACCGTTGCTGGAATAACGGATTACGATAAAAATAGTAGTTTTATTTTTAGTGGTACGCGTGATGAGGTTATGAAAATTCTTTGGCATATTATGCCTAATTTGGGTGCAACTAATGATGGTGAATTAGTTACGGAAGCCTTTTCCGGTAGTAAAGATGGTCGGTATTTTAGAGGAGTTCCTAGCACAGCGCGTATTTTTGCTCCTATTAGTTATATCGGGCGAGGAATTGCTATTACAAATAATTTATTTGTGTTACGCACGGGGCGTTTTTCTCGTAAAATATCATTTATTTTACGTGATCATGTGCAGTCAATAGCGGTAGAAGCAGGGCCATTGCAGCGTCCTCGTAATTTAGGTACTTTGTGTGTGCATTTGGTGCCAGGTAAGGTAAAGACCGAGGCGGAGAATTTTTCTGGTGAATACTTAGAATCTTTGATTTTGGGTAATAACTTGGCGGAAGAATAGTTATGGTATTGGCAATGAATAGTACGGGACGTATGGGTATAGGTATTATCTCGGCCGGTAAGGTGGGAGCAGCCTTAGGCAGTGCTCTGCGGGCGCAAGGGCACACTATTGTTGGTGCATACGCTACCTCACCCGAAGCATGTGAACGTTTAGAAACAATGTTGCCACGGGTACCTGCCCTTGATGTACAGACAATTGTAGAGCGTTCAGAATTAGTAATTTTAGCCGTTCCTGATAGTGAACTTGCCCCGTTGGTTAGTGGTTTGGCAAAACAAAATGCATGGCAAGCTGGGCAAATCGTGGTGCATACTGCAGGTCGTTTCGGGGTGGGAATACTTTCTCCAGCTCAACAAGCGGGCGCACTTTGTTTAGCATTACATCCGGCTATGGTTTTTACAGGAACGTCATTAGATATTTCGCGTTTACAAGGTTGCCCTTTTGCTGTTACTGCACCTGCTCCGCTATTACCTATCGGGCAAGCATTAGTTACGGAAATGGGAGGTATGCCAGTGATAATTGCGGAGGCTGATCGCGGGACTTACCATGCAGCTTTATTACATGGGTCAGTAAATATAGTGACTTTAATTGAGCAATCTATAACTTTGTTAAAAGAAATTGGGGTAGCAGATCCCGGTAATTTTTTACGTGCTTTAACACCGGCTACTTTAGAGGAAACTTTAAGTGCGGGTAAGGCGTTGCCCGCTTCGTCAATTGCGGGGATTAGTTTAGATACTTTACAGCAACATTTATTGGCGTTAGCTGAATTGGCATCCGCAGATGACCGGATGCAAGAAATTAGTAAATCTTATCTCGCGTTGGTAGAGGCGGGGATAACTAATGCGGTGGAGCGGAATTTAATTACTGCGCAAACCGCGACACAAATGCGTGAAATATTATCCTAATCTAGATATGCTACGCTATGATTTTAGACTAAATATTAGGCATACTTTAGATAAATAGAATTATTTTTTGTAGGCTTTAAGGGTGAATAATATGAATGAAAAACAAGTACCAGTCGATGAAGATCTTCCCGAACAGCTAAAAGTACGGAAAGAAAAACGGGAACGTTTATTGGAACAGGGTCATGACCCATACCCGGCAGAGCTACCAATCGATTCTTCTATTGGGCAAGTGCGTGCAAAATATACAGATGTTGAAGCCGGTGAAGAACTTACAGATGAAGTTAAACTTGCCGGTAGGGTAATGTTTATGCGCCCTTCTGGGAAAATTGCATTCGTAGTGCTACAAGCGGGTGATGGTCAGCGTCTACAAATCATTTTTTCTCTTGCAAACGTGGGCAAAGAAGCCCTTGATGAACTTAAAGCAAATGTTGATTTGGGTGACCATCTTTTTGTACACGGGCACGTAGGTTCTTCTATACGTGGAGAACTTTCAGTTTTTGCACATTCGTGGAAAATGGCATCTAAAGCTATTCGCCCCTTACCAAAAACTTTTATTACTGCTGACGGGGAAGAAATGACTCTGGGTGAAGAAACCCGAGTACGCAAACGGCATTTAGATTTAATTACGCGTCAGAGCGCTCGCGATATGATTCGGATTCGGGCTGCTTTAATGCGTTCAATCCGCAACACTTTTGCCCAACGGGATTTCCTCGAAATTGAAACTCCTATCTTACAGGCTTTACATGGGGGAGCAGCAGCACGACCTTTTACTACGCATATTAATGCCTATAATCAGGATTTGTACTTGCGTATCGCCACTGAACTTTATTTGAAAAAAGCCGTAGTTGGTGGAGTTGAACGCGTTTACGAAATTGGTAAAAATTTCCGTAATGAAGGTGCTGATTCTTCACATTCGCCAGAATTTAGTGCAATGGAAGTTTATGAAGCTTATGGCACCTATGACACCATGGCCACTTTGACTAAAGACTTAATTCAGAATGCTGCACGTGATATTTTTGGTACGACCCTAATGACTTTAGCGGATGGTACAGAATATGAGTTGGGTGGCGATTGGGATGAAATTTGCCTTTATGATTCGCTTTCAGCAGAGTTGGGTCTAGAGGTAACCGTAGATACTCCGCGTGAACAATTGTTAGAAATTGCGGAAAAACATGGCATTAAAGTCAAAGAATATGCGGTAAACGGTAAAATTGTAGAAGATATTTGGGAAGAACTGGTAGGTGATAAACTCTATAAACC
>PDWI01010088.1_pt1 | contig 13503 bp, 8 predicted proteins | sample 1430891 | NCBI WGS metagenome assembly PDWI01 (sample SAMN01162508, study PRJNA174530) | Oral metagenome, whole genome shotgun sequencing project. | biome: Marine environment; feature: Marine mammal; material: Swab sample of the gingival sulcus; isolation source: swab sample of gingival sulcus...
CCCTCCTGCTATCTCTAATTCTGTAATTACACACTCCAAATAATTGGATTTCAATTTACTAAAAGATAACTCTTGTTCTAATTCTGCGATTCGTTTCTTATAAGCAGCTTCGCTTACCTTATTTTTCATAATCAATAACTCCGTAGGATCTGATGTCTCTGTACTATTCTTACCATATTTACGACACCATTTTAGGACGGTAGTACTACCACCTATATTGTATTTACGTTTAGCAGCATCCTTGTTTAACTTCCCTGATTCAACCTCGGAAACCACTTGTTTCTTGAAGCTCTCACTATACCTAACAGTACTGGCAAGTTGACCTCGATACATATATAACGGGACAAGACCCCTCTATATTGCAAAAAAACGCTGACATTTAGGGAGTTTTTCTTGTTGGTGTGGGAGCGATTGGGGGGGGGGAGAATAAGATTTTGCCCATATTTCCGCAATGATAAAAATATTTTTTGATTTCTACGTCGATATTCTTTTGCGAGTAATTGGATTAAGTATAGGTATGAAACTTATCGTAGATGGGAAAGCGATAAATGCAGAAAAAGGACAAACCGTAATTCAAGCGATGGAAGCGGCGAATTTGAATCTACCTCATTTTTGTTGGCATCCGGCCTTGAGTGTGAGCGGTAACTGCCGAATGTGCCTTGTTGAAATTGGCCATGAAAGAGAAGATGCCGATGGAAATAAGGAAGTCAGTTATATTCCTAAACTTCAAATTGGCTGTGCTACTCCGGTTACAGAGGGTATGCATGTCAGAGCTACAAGCGAGAAGGTGCTGAAAGCTCGTAAGGGTGTGATGGAATTTATCCTAATCAGTCACCCGTTAGACTGCCCTATCTGCGACGAAGCAGGAGAATGTAAACTCCAAGAATATACCCTAAAACACTCTGTCGGCACGAGTAGATATACCGAAGAAAAAACTCACAAACCAAAGAGAACTAAATGGAGCGACAAAGTCATCTATGATGCAGAAAGATGTATTATGTGTTCTCGCTGTATCCGCTTTGCGAAAGAAGTTGCCAAACAAGATGTACTCACGTTTAAAAACCGTGGCGATCATGTTTATATAGAAGTAGAAGAAGGCAAAACATTCGATAACGAGTATTCAATGAATGTTATTGACATCTGTCCCGTAGGTGCTTTGACTTCTGCTGATTTCAGATTCCAATCAAGGGTTTGGGATATGAGTTTCGCGGATACGATTTCACCTTTGGATTCTACTGGTTCTAAAATTACTTTGGGAATAAAACAAAATAAAATTCTCCGTTCAACACCTGCAAAAAAATGTGGCGAAAACGGATATTGGATTACAGACGAAACAAGGTTAGGCGTTCTGAAATTCAATGATAATCGTGTAGAGCATTCTATCATCAAGACAGACGGTATATCTAAAAAATCTACAGCCGTTGAAGCGGTAAAAGAAGCTGTCAATAGATTAAAAAAATATAAACCAAACGAGGTGCTTTTCATCGCATCTCCACATGCAAGCAACGAAAGCAATAAAGAATTTATTGAGTTCGCAAAAAATATATTCAAAACTGCTAATATTGCTTATGTTGAATCCATCGATAATTCTGTAACTGAAGATGATAAATTAATCGTTAAAGATAAATCTCCAAACCTAACAGGATTAAAAAACATAATGCCAAAAATTGAACCTATTTCAAAAATTGACAATTCAATTAAAGCAGTTTATATTTTGGAAGAAAATTTTGAATATAATACTCACTTCTTCGACGAATTGAAAAAAGCCGAATTTATCATAAGCCATTCGCTTTTCAAAAATAAGGTTTATGATATGGCTGATATCGTTCTTGCGACTTCATCAATTTTTGAATCCACGGGTTCCATTACAAACCGAAATGGAGTTACTCAGACTTTCAAACCAATCATCAAAACTGCTGAAGGATTGACCACAGAAATCAAAGAGGGACGTTTGGACAAATTCGGTGCAGATAATGACAAGTGGAATCAATATGAAATCCGCAAAACTTTGCAAAGTACCACTCTGTTAAAAATGATGAAAACTTACTGGAAATAGTCAATTGTTTTCCTTTTTGACGGCGTTGATTTTGGTTGTTTGCTAATATTTTGTATTTTTGTAGTTCTATCCTAAACGATTTGGGTTTTGAATATGGCAAAGAATAATTTAGAGTTAAACGAATTTATAGACCAACTGTTTGTTTGTATCAATGATATTTCTCCATTGGTAAACAGATTGAATGTAAGTATTTCTGAAGCGATACATCCTGCAAGTACCGTATCTGAAAATATATCAAAGGTTTCGGAGGCCAATGAGCTTGCGACTATCGATATTATGAATATGCTTGATGATACATCAGAAAAATGTTCAACGGCCTTAGCTTCATTGAATGATTTGAAAAACTCGACTCTCGACTATGATGTAGCTTTTTTAAAAGCAACTATGCTCCTAATTGAGAATAATGACAACCAAACAGCGATTGAACTTCTGAAAGGTAAAATCAATAGTCTTGACGAAGGAGAAAAATCAATGAAAGTTGCTGAATTAGAAGCAGCATTTAACACAATTATTATGAATGCCCAAGGTATTATGATGGCTCTTCAGGTGCAAGATATCACCACTCAACAATTAGCGGCTATTGATAATACCGTATCTACTATTCAGACTAAAATTAACAGCATTCTAAAAATGTCAGCTAATGTTGATACAACTCAAGGTGCTGCAGCTGCAACCGATTTGACAAAATTAAATGAAAATATTGCTCAACTCCATCGCGAAGTAGTTTTTGATCCAAAAGCAATCAACAACATGGGTACAGAAAATAATCAAGACGATGTGGACGAACTTCTTGCCCAATTCGCCGAAGCAAACAGTAATGCAGAAAAAGATTCATCACCTATCTCGCAAGATGATATTGATGCTCTCTTCACAGGAGGTAAAGATGAAGATGATTCATCACCTATCTCGCAAGATGATATTGATGCTAAATTTTGTAAATATGAACATCTGATTTTTATCAGGTGTTTTTTTATTTTATATAAACTTTACAAATATGTTTTCTGTTTGTACCAACATTCATCTACAATTAATATTTCAGTACAATTTTTCTAATTTTCAAAGAACGTATCCACGGTTTCCGCATGGGCATACCTGTGGCTCTTCCGTATGTGTTCGATATTAAGACATACACACGGATACTATTGCTAATACAAGATTTAGCAAGAATAAGAATTCTAATAAATATATATTTTACATATATATTTTAACTATATTTTATTTCCGGTACTTACAAGTTTTCAAGAAATCCGGCACTACTTCCATCACTCGGCATTCTCAACTGTGCTCGTGGAGAAAGTGAAATCGCACAAACTTTCGGGCCATCAGGAATTGCAGAGCGTTTAAATTGTTGAGAAATAAAACGCTTATAAAAAACTTGCAACCATTTTTCTATTACTTCCTTAGAATATTTTCCCTCGAATGCAATTTCTGTTATCAGCACGATTTTCTTAGGAACAAAATTCGATTTCAAATGATGGTATAGGAAAAAATCGTGTAGTTCATAAGGGCCGATATTATCCTCAGTTTTCTGTTCAATTTCTCCTGATTCATCGGGCGGTAATAATTCCGGTGAAATCGGAGTATCACAAATATCATTCAAAATATCGCTTACAGAATCATAGTAAATTTCATCTGCAAAATATTGAACGAGACTTCGGACAAGTGTTTTTGGAACTCCGCAATTTGGATTATACATCGACATCTGGTCAGCGTTATACGTACACCAACCCAATGCGATTTCGCTCATATCCCCCGTGCCTACTACGATTCCGCCGACTTTATTTGCATAGTCCATTAAAATTTGAGTTCTCTCACGAGCTTGTGCATTTTCGTAGGTAATATCATGGGTATATTCATCATGCCCAATATCGGTGAAATGCAGCCTCACAGCGTCTTCTATCGGGATTACTTTGCAGGAAATATCAAGTGCTTCGCAAAGTTTTTCAGCATTCGATTTTGTGCGGTTTGTTGTGCCAAATCCCGGCATCGTAATTACGTGTATTCCGCTTACAGGAAGCCCTAACTGCTCGTAGGATTGCAAAATCACAAGCAAGGCCAAAGTAGAATCTAATCCCCCGGAAAGGCCAATTACCACGTCCTTACATCCGATTGCACGTAGCCTTGAAGACAGTGCGGTTTTCTGAATTTGGATTATTTCGTTTAATTCTATCGACTGTATAAACTCCGATTCTGACGTGAAATACGGGCATTTTTTATAATAATGCTCAATTTTTTCTACGACTTCGGGCTTTCTATCAAATTTCTGCACTCTAAATTTTATATCTGTTTTCGAGCCGCTGAATGAATTATTTAATCTTCTGACATTGTCAATATAATCGACATCAATATCAGCAAAGCAGAAATTAGATTCAAATTCATATTTTTCTGTTTCGCATAATTGCTCGCCTGTTTGATAAATCATTGAATGTCCTGAAAATACGGTGTCCGTAGTCGATTCGGCCGGGCCTGATGATGAATAAACATAAGCCGATAATAATCGTTTACTCTGCATTTCTACAGTCGAAATTCTCGCATCTGTTTTCCCGATGTACTCGTTGCTGGCGGAAAGATTACAAATTATCGAACAGCCAGCCGCCGCCAAATCCTGACTTGGAGGTTTGATTGTCCATAAATCTTCGCAAATTTCAATTCCGATTTTTACTTTTGGATTAGCCTTATCGCAGAAAATTAAATCCGCCCCGAATGGGATTTCTTCGCCGTCAATCATAATATGATTTTCGGTTTTATCCACCTCACTTGAAAACCAGCGTTCTTCATAATATTCATCTGCGTTGCAAAGATAGCTTTTCGGAACAATACCCAAAATATGCCCGTGCGAAATAAATGCTGCTGCATTGAAAAGTCTGCCGTTTTGTGCAATCGGTAGCCCGACAACTACACTCATCCCTAAAGCCTTTGACTGGTTTTTAATTGCTTTTAATGCCTTCAAACAGTGTTCGAGCAACTGTTGCTGAAAAAGCATATCCGCTGCTGTGTAGCTTATCAGCGAAAGTTCCGGGAATACCATTAATTCGATATTCTGTTCGGCTGCTTTTTTGATGATTTCGAGGTGCTGAGATGTGTTAAATTCTACATCTGCGATTTTCATGTCGATGACTGCTGCTCCGGCTCTGAAATAACCGTAGTCTTGTAGTTCAACTTTTTTCATTTGTTTTTACTCCTTAAATGTTTATAAATGTCTATTTCCCATGAGAAAATAGTATTGTTATTTTACCATAAATAACAAGCACAAAATTAAAACTAATTTTTTGGACAGGCAACCGTACAGTACGCCGTACAGTGTGACATTTTTTTTGCCAAAACTTTTGCCAAAAAATATGTCTATGAAATATAAGGAGTTAGAGAAAATAGGATTTTGAAATGGAGAACAAAAAAAGCGAAAAAAAATTGAAAAAAATTTGAAAAAGTTAAAAAAAACAGTAAAAATGACTGAAATTAGATGCCTGAGTAAACATGTGTCTATAGAAATTAATGTAAAAACTACACTTTAAGAAGCGTTAATTACTATTTTATAGATGAGATTTTTTTGTACGTTCGTTCCTTCGACTCCGCTCGGGGGACTTGCTTGGTTACTCGTCAAAAGTAGGCTGAGCGATACCCGCCATTGCGTGGGAAGTTGCAAAGCAAAGGCAGAAATTTGTACATGTCAAAAAAAAATGTTATTTTTACAGTTTGGTAGGATATCTATTTTGGATTGGAATGAGCAAAAATAAATATATTTCTATACGAGGGGCTCGGCTTCATAACTTACAAAATGTCGATATTGATATTCCCCGTAATAAGCTATCCGTAGTAACGGGAGTCAGTGGCAGCGGTAAATCATCGCTTGCATTTGATACAATTTACGCAGAAGGTCAGAGGCGTTTCGTGGAATCGCTCTCGTCATACGCTCGTCAGTTCTTGGAAAGAATGGCAAAACCTGATGCAGATTCAATTACCGGTATCCCACCGGCAGTGGCAATTGGACAGAGTAAACCGGCGAAAAATCCCCGCTCAACAGTTGGGACTACAACCGAAGTTTACGATCATTTAAGAATTTTATATGCACGAATTGGAAGAAGTTTTTGCCATAAATGCGGTAAGGAAATCAAGAAAGATACCCCCGATTCTGTTGTAAAATACTTGTTAGAGCAATGGGATAAAAATGATAAATTAATGATTTTCTATCCTTTAGATTCTCTGATTGAAAATATCTATGATGAATTTAAAAAACTTCAAGAAGTTGGATTATTCAGAATTGCATTCAAAGATACACTTGAAATATTAGATATTGGTTCAGATGAAATCCCCTCCGATACAAAACCGGAAGAGATATTGGTTTTGATTGACAGGGTGGTTTTGGGAAACTCTCAAGATACAATATCACGTATAACCGAATCCGTAGAGCAGGCCTTTACTTTCGGAAACCGCAAGGCAATCATCTATAACAAAACGAAAGATGAAACGAAGAATTTTAGTAATATTTATGAATGTGCGGACTGTGATGTAGTATATGAAGAGCCTGAACCACGCCTATTTTCATTCAATAATCCGCATGGTGCTTGTCCTTACTGTCAGGGCTTTGGACGCTCAAACGGGATTGATGAAGATTTGGTATTTCCTGATAGAGCGAAGTCTATTTATAATGATGCAATTCACCCTTTCAAGGGCGAATCTTTTAGCAAATATAAGCGTCAGCTACTAAGAATAGCATCATTTTGTAATGTGAACGTAAATAAACCTGTTTCCGAACTTACGGAAGCAGAATGGGATGTTATTTTTAAAGGAGCACCCGGATATTTAGGTTTAGACGGCTTTTTTGAAATGCTTGAGAGTGACCAACAGAAGATGCAATATCGTATTGTATTGAGCCGTTATCGTGGTTTTACAACCTGTAAGAAGTGTGGAGGCTCTCGTCTTCGCCGGTCCGCAAGACAGGTCTTTATCGCTGGTAAAAATATTCCTGAGCTTATTAAAATGCCCCTTGGAGTTTTAAATGAACATTTTCAAAATCTGAAAGTAACAGATTATGAGTGGGAGATTGCATCAAAACTAATAGAAGAAATACGAGGACGATTATCTGTGCTTGTGGAAATTGGTTTGGAATACTTAACTCTCGACCGATTGAGCCAAAGTCTTTCCGGTGGTGAAGCACAGAGAATTAAACTTGCAACTTCTCTTGGTTCGCAGCTTGTAGGTACGCTTTATGTTCTTGATGAGCCGAGTATCGGTCTGCATACTTACGATACGAAAAGATTAATAAATATTCTGTATAAACTACGGAGATTGGGTAATACCGTTATTGTAGTAGAGCATGACCATGATATAATGAAGGCTGCTGAAAATATTATAGATATTGGTCCGGGAGCCGGAAGTAATGGCGGGCATCTTCTATATCATGGCGACTATGAAGGCTTTTTGAAATCAGAGGAGTCTTTGACAGCTGCCTATTTATCGGGACGGAAGCAGATTGAACTCCCTATGCCAAGAAAAAAAGTGAATCCTGAAATGCTCATTATTCATAAGCCACGTCAGAATAATTTAAAGATGGATGAGGTAAGAATCCCACTCCATTGCACGACGGTGGTTACAGGTGTATCAGGTTCGGGGAAATCAACTTTGGTGCATGATATTATCTACGCCGGAATGAAAAAATTTCGTGGCGGATACATGGGCTCTGTCGGACATCATGAAAAAATGGAAGGTAACGAGGAGATTGAATATATCGAAATGGTTGATCAGTCCCCAATAGGTAAGTCTTCTCGCTCAACTCCGGCAACATATACAAAAGTTTTTGACCCAATCAGAGATCTATTTGCCGAAACGCAAGAAGCAATGCAGATGGGATGGAAATCCGGCTATTTCTCCTTCAATGTTCCCGGTGGTAGATGCGAAGTCTGCGAAGGTGAAGGTGTTATAAAAGTCGATATGCAATTTTTGCCTGACGTAGTTTTGGAATGCGAAGCCTGTAAAGGAACACGCTATAAACGAGAAGTCAGAGACTTGCGATATAAAGGAAAATCAATCGTCGATATTTTGGAAATGACAATGGATGAGGCATTAGCCTTTTTCCACGATATTGAACGTATCAGAAAAAAATTGCAAATCCTTTGTGATGTTGGATTGGGCTATATGCAATTAGGGCAACCTTCGACACAGCTATCCGGCGGTGAAGCACAGCGTATAAAACTCGCTCAACACCTTGATGCAAAGCACGAAAACCATACGATGTTTATTTTTGATGAGCCGACTACGGGACTGCATTCAGATGATATTTCCAAACTCTTGGAATGTTTCAGAAGACTGACAGAGAAAGGACATAGCGTTCTGATTATTGAACATAATCTTGACGTAATCGCATCTGCTGACCATGTAGTTGATTTAGGCCCAGGCCCGGGCGATAAAGGCGGAATGCTCGTCGCCGAAGGCTCACCACGCCAAATTTGCAATGTCAAAGAATCATTGACGGGTCAGGCTCTTGTTAAATATTTTGAGGAATATGACCAACGAAACACCTAAAATTCAGTACTGATTATGTATGTAAAATGTGTGCTATACTTTGGTATGAATTTAAACTAAAAAGTATATGAAGGTTAACTGTTCTTTTACAATACTATGCGGTTACATTCGACGATAGGAATGTATGTCTCCAAGATAATTTGATATAGAAATCTTTGATGAATAAGATGTCTTGAAAATAGGAGAGGTACAATATTATTTTTAAGGGAATAAAATGAAGAATATAAAAATTGATTTTTTAAATAAATTAAAAAGTTTTGCAGCCGAATTGACAAACTATGTGGCAGACAAGGTTGGCGATTGGAATGTAAAAGGCTTTATTGATATCGAGAGAAATATTTATACGATTTCATCAGATACAAAAATAATATCCAAAATTCTCGAAATTCAACTTTTCCCTAAATTTAAAGAATTTGCCGAAAAAAATGGATATGAAATTGTTCTTGCTGAAATGCAAAATTGGTATCCTGATTTATCTTTTGTCAATAAGCAAAATTCTAAGATAAAATTTGCAGTAGATATAAAAACAACCTATAGACTGGAAAATTATGACGGTTTCTGTAACGGATTTACACTTGGTTCGCATGGGGAGTATTTTCGAAATCGTACAAGTAATAAGAACATTCAGTTTCCTTACTCCGAATACTTATCGCATATTTGTTTGGGAATTTTATATACAAGAGCGGTGTCTTCAAATATTGATGAAACCAAAATCTTAAAATTGAATGAATTAGATAAAATTACTTCAGTTATAAAAAATCTAACCTTTTTTGCTGAAGAAAAATGGAAGATATCAAGTGATAAAGGTGGTAGTGGTAATACTGCTAATATTGGTAGCATTCAATACATAGATGACATTTTGCAAGGTAATGGAGTATTTAAAAAATTAGGAGAAGAAATCTTTGATGAATATTGGATAAATCAAGGAGTTCTCAAAGTGTCTGACCCTAAAAAAAACGGTAACTTCAAGAAATTAACCAAGCTATCAGAATTTTTGGAATTTAAAGGAATAGATACTGGTAAAATAAATCCGACTAAACCTAAGGTGAAGAATAAACAATGAAAATATTTGTTCCTCCAATAAAATCGCAAGGCATCAAAACAAAACTTGTAGAATGGATTGATAGCAATACAAAAGCAATTCAATATTCTCGATGGGTTGAACCTTTTATGGGGACAGGGGTTGTGGCTTTCAATATAAGGCCTAAAAGAGCACTGCTTTGTGATAGTAATCCATACTTAATAAATTTTTATCAAGATATTCAAAATAAAAAAATTACTGCACCAGTTGTAAGACAATTTTTAACCGACGAAGGGAAAAAATTATTAGAGAGTAATGGCGAATATTATTATGATGTTAGAGAGCGATTTAATTTACTGCATAATTCATTAGATTTTTTATTTTTAAGTCGTTCTTGTTTTAATGGAATGATGAGATTTAATAAGAAGGGCAGTTTTAATGTTCCATTTTGTAAAAAGCCGAATCGTTTTGCTCCTAACTTAGTTACTAAAATTGTTAATCAAGTAGATAATATTTCAAAAATCATTCAATCGGGGGATTACGAATTCAAATGTCAAGATTTTCAAGAAACATTATCCGAATTAAAAAATGACGACTTAGCTTATGCAGACCCGCCATATATTGGCCGGCATACGGATTATTTTGATAGTTGGTCAGAAGCTGAAGAATCCATATTAAAGAATGGATTAAAAATTTCAAATTGTAAGTTCATCCTATCTACTTGGTTAAGTAACAGATACAGAACCAACGACTTTATATTTTCTGTTTGGAAAGATTGCTACGTTGCTACAAAAGAACATTTTTATCATATTGGGGCAAAAGAAAGTAATCGTAATGCTATTTATGAAGCACTATTATCTAATATCTCGTTAAAGGATAGCATTTTAAATGCTGAGATGCAATATAAAATCAATCATAACGAATCAAGATTGACGACTAAACCAAGAATTTATAGTGAACCTCAACAACTGATTTTAGATGTATAAAAACACTTATCCCGCTTTAAAACAACAACTTATCCCCTGTCGCTAAAAAATATTATGTTTTTTGTGATTTTTATACAATAAAGATAATGCTGTTCCGTCGGGAAATACGTCTTAATTGCATTTGATAAATTAAGGGGGTGAGTCCGATGGACAGAGAATCAGAAATACAGCTTTCAGCAAATAGCCTGTAAGCTACGGCCTTGACGGTTTCTCGAATTATTGAAACCTAATATTCAAAGTAGAGTGTATCTTCACTTAACAAATAGTTCGGCAACATAGGAGGTATGCTCTTAAAAATCTGCCGAAAAGTAATTGTTAATAATTATGGAGACATTATTATGAAAAAATTAATTTTAAGTGTAGTATTCGCTTTAGCGATGCTTTTTGTATCAGCTAATATCTATGCTGATGAAGTTCCTGACCCTTGCGTTCCCGATTGTCAAAATGATCCTTTCGTAGAACCTCCATCTGTTATTTATGCTAAAGTTCCATCTTGCTCAAATAGTACAGATAGTTGCGTAATTAAAATTTGGTTCACTTGGAGGATTGCTTGTAATATTTGGCAAGATTTACAAATATTAAAGATACAAACTCTAACTGATACAACTAACGGATTTACATGTTCGGGATGTCCCGATGAAGCACTATTCAAAGCTGCGATAGCATCCGCAATTCAAATGAATCCTATGAATTTTAAGCCAAACTTACCCAACAATCCAGGCTGCTACACTATATGGAGAGTTGGAGCTGCATCCTGTTGGACTAAATGGGATGTATGGAATCCTGAATTTCAGGACTGGGAAACAATTTATTATCCATGTATTGGAGGTTGTTGCCTGAGTCCGACGACGGTATGCAGGGATTCAAACAATGTAGTTACGATAACCACAAACGGTCCAATGATTGGTGGTAGTTTTTCATGCTATAATGCCACTCCACCAGACGGAGATTTCTTTCCTGCTGGCCTAAATTGTACTGGAGTTTGTAATTGGTTGGTATTCGATGATTATACTGTGTCTAAAACATCTACGGATACAGAATATGATTATATGAATTCAACAAGTGAGTTGAAAGTGATTTATAATCAATTTAATGAATCGATATCTATTGACATTTTTCATGAAGCAAAGGCAGAAATTACATTGGAAATCGTTGATATTAATGGTAATTTTGTACTTTCAAAAGATGAGTATATCCAAAATGGTCAGAATCACTTCGAATATCCTTTAAATAACTTAGCCTCAGGGGCATATTTCTATAAATTTATTATTGAAGGAATGGAAATATATACAGGTAAATTTAATGTAGTTAAGTAAATACTCAATATTTGCGAGACACTCTAAAAGTAGTGTCTCGTTTCCTTTTGTCCCGAAATGGATATTTGTGTGTATATATGAGTATATGAAATTATTTGTTAATTATTAATTGAGGTTTAAATATGAAACGGATTACAGTTATAGTATTTATAGGCTTGATATTTTCAATTAATTTTGGGCTATCCGATAAATGGACTAGGGTACGCAGATATTCTCATGATTGTCATGTTTTTAAATTCTTCCAGGTTGCCGATAGTTGTATTTATGCGTTAGACCAGTATCAGCATACATATTTAATAATATTGAAAAGTAATGATCGTGGCATAACTTGGGATACCGTTTTACAGGAAACTGGACTCTATCCGGGATTTCCAACAACTTATTATGATGCAGCAGCTATATCTGAGGATAATATCTTGATTGGAGCAGCGTACGGGCAAATAAAAAAAATAACTGATAATTGTCAGAATATTTCTCTAATTTATCCTAATAGTGTCCATACGACAAGTACCAATATGATAAAAAATATAGAAATGTATGATAGTAATTTCGGAGTTGCCACTTCGGTGAATCCTTCATTTTTATATAAAACCGAAGATGGGGGAGAAAGTTGGCAAAAGTTGCAACCGCCAACTACTGCTGCTATTTGGGAGATGAAGATTCTACAGGATAAAACCATATTAACTCTTGCTTACGATACCAGTCCAGAAAAATCTAGTCAATCATGTTTTCTTTCAAAAGATTGCGGAGAAACATGGACGAAGCATAAAATTAGAGATGGTATTGGCGAAACTTCATTTTTTAATGATAAAATTGGTTGGGGATGCGGAGGTTGGCCAAATGGCGTAGGAGATCAAAGCTCTGATATTATTATGAAAACTACAGATGGTGGTAAAACATGGATTGAGATATATAATCAGGAAAATGAACCTGTATTTGGATTACAGGACATTGATTTTTACGATGAGAATTTTGGTGTCGCTGTCGGACAGTTTGGTAAAATACTTCGTACTACTGATGGTGGGGACTCGTGGGTACAAGATTCTGCTGATTTTGATATTCAGGACGGCCCTCCAGTAATGACAGTATTATGCACAGGCCCTAATAGAGCTCTTTGTGGCGGTTGGGGTGGTGAGATATTTTTATATGACGGCAGTACAGATGGAGTTGAGGATTCGGCAGAGCAATTAACTAAATTAAATCTATTCCCTAACCCTGTAAAATCTGGAGCAAAATTGAATTTCGAGCTTTCGCAAGTCTTAGCAGGGCAGGCACAGATTTTCAATTTGCAGGGTATGCTGATAGATAGTCTGTATTTTGTCGGTAATTCTATTTATTTGCCGAATGATATTGCCGTTGGCACTTATTTCTTAGTAATCGAATCTAACGGCGAAATAATCGCACGGGAAAAATTTGTCGTGGAGTAACTACTCAAAACACTATAAAACATAATTCAGACGGCCTCCGCTTAATAGCAGAAGCCGTCTGTTTTTTGTGTACGCTTAATTTTTCCCTTTTAGGCTTTCTTTTGTTGCATAACAGCAGAAACTGCCATAAATACGCCGAGTACTACGCCGAGTACCGCTGCAATTAGGATTCTAACTT
>PDWI01008288.1_pt1 | contig 13501 bp, 11 predicted proteins | sample 1430891 | NCBI WGS metagenome assembly PDWI01 (sample SAMN01162508, study PRJNA174530) | Oral metagenome, whole genome shotgun sequencing project. | biome: Marine environment; feature: Marine mammal; material: Swab sample of the gingival sulcus; isolation source: swab sample of gingival sulcus...
GGAGAACCCCAGCAGAAGCCTTCAACGAGTACCTACAATCAACACCACAAGCCGGTGTTGCAACCACCGATTGAACCCGGTCAGTACACCAGCCAAGAACCCGCCCGGTTTCTGCTGGAACAAACAAGATCACCCGGTCTGTCGGCCGGACGGGATCATATGTCCATGATGCCGGGTCCGAAATTCTTCGACGCATCCTACAAGAAAAAGAACTCGTTCATACCAGGCCTTGGCAGAATATCAGGGTCCTGGTCCGGGAATCAGCGGACTGGTTCACCGACGACAACACGCAGCGGAGGCATTCCGCGATCGGTTACTTGACACCACTGGAGAAACACCTAGGATATACAAAGCTCGAAGAAATCACGCAGCTACGAAACGCAGCATAACCGAACCCTTCACGAACGAGGGGGAACCCCACCAGATCGCGGTCGCCGAGTGGGTCGAGTGGTACAACCGCCGGCGTCTGCACGGCGTGCTCGGCTACCTGCCCCCGGCCGAGTACGAGACCAACCACTACGATCACCACCAGGCCAACTCACCCGAGTTCGCCACACGGGATTCTCCACTAAACCCGGGGTGATACACCACCGCCCCACCAGATATGGCGGTCAAGCTCAGTCGCTTACGCACCCCGTGCCGCAGACCTGACATCGCCACGCTCAACACCGATACGCCAAGCACACCACGACAAGGAGCATCACCATGCCCACGAACGCCGACCCGTGGAGCGTGGCCGTAGTGGGTGCCGGCCCGTGGGGCACCTACGCGGTGGAACGGCTCACCGCGCTCGTGCGGGCCGGCAGCTTCCCTCGCCCCTTCCAGCTCCTCGTGCTCGAGGCCTCCGGCAACTTCGGTTGCGGACGTGTCCACCACGATCAGCAGACCGAGAGCAGCCAGCTCAACCGCGTCGCGAGCCAGATCGCGTTCGCGGCCGACGAAACAGTGAGCAACATCCTCCTGCCGTCGCGGCTGCGACCCACGATGGCCGAGTGGGCCAGCGAGAAGTTCACACAGACCGGCAACGATCGGTACCAGCTCGAATCGACAGACATCCCCAGCAGGGCGCTGCACGGTGAGGCGCTGCGGGACGCGTTCAACACGTACGTCACCGCTCTCCGTGACGTACCAAGAGTGGACGTCCGGCTCATCGCGGCCCGAGCCGACCGGCTCACCCCGCGCGTCGACGGTCGAGTGGACCTTGGCGCCGGCCCGCTCTTGTGGACCGTAAACCATGTACTCCTCACTACCGGGCACGGCGCAGTCGACCTCGCCCCCTACCCGTTGCGAGAGTACCTAGACGGTACCGTGCCCACGATTGCCCTGGAAGGGATGGGACTCACCAGCATCGACGTCATCCTCGCGCTGACCGAGGGCAGAGACGGTACCTTCGAGGCCGCAGAGACCCCCACTGGCCTCAGCTACCACCCCGCCGGGGCAGAACCGGCACGCATCTTCCCCTTCAGCCGCAGCGGGCACTTCGCCTCCGCCCGCCCCCGCAATGACAAGGCACTGGACCCTACCGGCCGTGGACACGCGGCACAGCAACTCACAGGACGCCACCTCACCGAGAACAACGTCAACACCCTGCTGGCACGGAGCCCCGTTCTCGATTTCCAACGGTCTGTGGAGCCACTGATCGTCGCGGAGATGACCGAGGCTTACTACCGCGCTCTTCTCGGCATCGCCGGCAGCCGCGCACTGCCTGACCTCCGGCCCCGCTCCGAAACGCTGTGCGCGCACGCAGACAGTACGGAGGACCTCTACACCGACCTCGACAGGCTGCACGACGCCTACCTGACCGCCGTGGCACACCCCGGATCTGCAGGCGCGCGACACGCCACCGCGCTGTTAGCTGAACTCCCACCCCACCCCGAGCACGGGCGGGCTCCCCTCACCGCGTTCGTGGTGGACTGGCGGCACCAGCTCAGGCCAGTCGCCGTCGCACGAGCCGGCACCGGCCACGCGGAGCACGTCCGGGCCCGTATGCTCTGGGACCTGGCCTGCGCCCGCCAAGGCAACGTCCGCAACCCCTGGAAGGCAGCCTGGGACGGGGTGTGGCGGGACCTGCGCCCCCTGGTAGGCGCGGCGGTGGACCTGGAACGACTAGCACCTTACTCCCGCGCGTACTTCACCGGTACCCTCCTACGCGCGTACAACCGGGAGGTCAACGGAGCCGGAGCTGAGACGATCGCCAAACTCATCGCACTCATCGACGCGGGCATCGTCGACCTTGGCCACAGCATGAATGCGCGAGAAGCATTCGCGGAACAGACGACACCGGCTGGGGGGAGCCACACCGTCGTACCGGTGCACCGCGTCGTGCCGGGCTGGGTCCTCCGCCCGGCCGAGATCGTCCACCGTGACCCGCTCTACGCCCGCCTGGTCGCCGACGGACACCTAGAACTCGGCGCCCCCGAGCTGGGTACGCCTTATCTGCGCCTCGACCACGGGTTCCACCCCCGCCAGGCCTCAACATCCTGGCGCGCAGTCACTATCCTGGGTGTGCCCGCTGAGGGTTTCGTCTTCTTCCAGCTCGCCCTGGCGCGGCCCCACGCACCCAATGCTGCGCTGATGGCGGTGGAACGGTGGGCGCGCGGCCTCGCCGCGGCAGTCGGCCCCGGGTCAACATGCGCGCACCCACGATGACGCGGCAAGAACCTCGACGATGTGCTCCCGCGCGTGGTCGGGCAACGGCCTCAGCGCGTTCCACGAGACGTCATCCAGGATGGCCGCTAGATCGTCCCCGTCACCGATCCGGATCAGAGCATTGAACAACATGCTGAGCACACTCTTGTCCTCCCGCACCAGGTAGTCATGACGACGCCGCAGCGCGGGAGGGAGACCCATCACCAGTTCCCGAACGTTCATTGGACCCTCCCAGGCACGTTCGTACCGCGGGCCGGCCGACCCGGAACTCGCGCGCCCATCTCCCGCGGTCGGTGCCCGGCCAAGTCGATCCGCGGTCGTTGCCAGCAGTCCCGCAGTCCATGCAGAACCAGCCTCGGTGCGGGCCGAAGCGGCCCGCACCGCCTCCAGCCACCGTTCCTGCGCCCATTGCCGTCCCGCCTGGACTCGCAGCGGTCCTGTCCTGGGCAGCTCTGCCTCCAACGCCACCGCGACCGCGCCCGCGACCCCGCACCGCAGCAGTTCTGTGGGATCCACCCTCTCGAAGATGTCGCCGTCAGAGTGGTTGAACACGTCAGCCGGATGACAAAGCGCAACCGCAGGGACCTGAACAGAGGGGTCAGCGAAGAGAGCATGGTCCGAGAATCCCAGGAACGGTTCGCTGGACCAGGTGCCGGGATGAGGCGCGGTCGCCTCGAACGCCAGACGCGTGCCCAACTCCAGCGAAGCGTCAACGGTCCCGTACGTCGTCGTGCTGCTGCGCTCCAGGACGAGCGGGCTGCGGCACACCTGCTGGTCCTCGCCCACCATGTCCAGGTTGAGCACACAGCGGGGTCTGGTCCCGGACGAAAGAGCCCGGTGGATCACGAACGCTGTCGCCAGGAACTCCGGGCCCATGATGAAACGGACGGTTCGCCGCAATGGGCCGAGGCCCGCCGCCCCGCCCGCACGGATCGACGCGGCCAGCAGCAAGGCGGCAGCGACGCCCGATGCGTTGTCGTTGGCGCCGGGGCGTGGGTGGCACAAGTGCGATGTCACCCACACCTCCGCCGCCTGCGGGTCCTGGCCAGGAAGTACCAGCTCCAGGAGGGGCATGCGCCCTTCCGGCGCGACACGAACGTTGATGTCCGCGAACACGGGCGGTGACGCGACCGACGCACTACGGCAGGAGTCGAACTCGGAGCCCGTCAGGGAAAAACCGAACAGACCGCTTCCTGGCGGCAGCTCCACCCTGGCCCGAAGCTCGGTGGCGTCCACGACCCGTCGGTCGGTCAGCAGCAAGCCCTCCGTCCCGGTGCCAGCCAGATCCTCCAGGGTGAACCCTTGGGCGAAGAGTCCCGGCTCGACGAGCGCGACAGTGCCTCGCAGATCATGACGCCCGGTGATGTCCGCCGCTGACGGGCGGATCACCCGGTATCGTCCCCGCCGAGGGGCCGAGTAGGTCGCGAGAGCAAACGGCTGGACGGCGTGGTCGACAACCAGCCTAGCGTCAGGAACCCGCAGGCGCCCTAGCGTCGGTGTCCACGCGACAGGTGTCCGGAAGCTGAACCAACGGGGCTCGCCCACGGCTGGCACGGTGGTCACGTGCGCCTTCGGAAGCCCAAGCAACTGAGCGGCTTCCGCGACCAAGGAGACCGCGTGTTCCACGCCCGCCGACGCCTGATAACGGTCCACCCCGGTCAGGGCGCGGAGGACGTCCAAGCATGCATCGAGCGGGGCGTGCTCGATCAGGCTCCGGACGATCCTCGCGCCGTGGTCTTCCGTCATCCGGAGACCCAGTGCGCCAGCGGTGTGAGCACTTCATCCGGCAGGCGCGAGCCATGCTCATACATGATGGACGGATCCAGTAGCACGAAGGACTCGTCGACCGCCTCGATCACGACGCTCCCGATGCGATGCCATGCAGGTGAGCCCTCAGTGAGGTACTCGCTGCGGCCAAGCACCGTAGCGACGCTCCCGAAAAGTCGCTCGGCCCGCGTGACTACCCGATCCTCTGCGCTTGCGGGCGGCCACAACCAACGAACCCGACCCGCGCCACCAGCACCAAGAGAGCTCGCTCCCGCAAGCGAGTCCAAGCCCGCTGCGAGTTCCGGTTCGTGACGCGTGCGCACCGCGCCATGGTCTGAGTGAACGACCACGTCAACTCCTCGGCTGCTGAGTCGTTCAGCCAATTCGCCGAGCTCGGTCAGCGTCTCCACGACCGGTCCGGTATAACCCACCTGATGGATCCAAGCGTCGAGCTCGACAAGGGCCCAGACCAGGCATGGGCCGGGAGATCGGGAGAGCACGTCCACGATGTCCTTCTCCAGCCCCGTCACGATCTCTCGGACGGTCTTCGGGTGGCCGCGAAACTGGGCCCTTCCAGGCAGCACGGTCGCCCCGGCTGTGAGCGCTCGCGTAACACTGCCGCGCCAGCCCACCATGTCGTTCTCGATCACGAACGGTGGAATGCCTCGGAGCCGCACGTCACGGAAGACGTTGCCGTCCGGCAGCCCCGGGAGCGGTCCGTCGTGGGTGAGCAGGTTCGTCACGGTGGCGTCCCCCTCACATAGCTTGACCACAACTCCCGCGACGCCGTGCTCATCGACGGTGTGCCCAGTGAGTGCTGTCGTCCAGCCCGGCAACGAATTCGTGGGATGGGCAGCAGCGATGGGTTCGAGCTCGGCTGCGGGCCACAGGTCGGCCACGACCGAAAGGGCCAGCCCGTCGACGGCCAGGACCGTCATGGAGGATCCCCGCGCCGCCGCAGCGGTCACGAGGCTCCCCAGGTGGCGGCGAAAGCGAGTCGCCGGCTGGACACCCGCCATGATCGGACGCGGCTACACCGACTCGAACAGCGCCGACCCGTGCAGCATCCGCTTAAAGCGGTGAACCAGGGGGAGGGGCAACTCACGTTCGACGTAGAAGCCCAGCTCAGGATGCTTCCTGTACTCGACGGGGTGCTCCTGGCCCATCTTCGAGAATCCCTCCGCAAGGCGTTCGCACATGCCCGGGTAGAACGACTGGAGCGTGTACACCATGCTGTAGTACAGGTTCCGGCCCAGCGAGAAGCACGGGTAGCGCATGTCGTAGTTCGCGAGGGAGTACTTGGGGAAGCAGCCGTCGATGATGCGCTTGGGGCAGAGCCACAACGGGAAGATGAGGGTGACGTCACCGATGGTCCGCGCCGGGATGCCCGCTGGCGGCAGGCCGGAAGAGGTCCGGAACAGGGCCTCGCACAAGACGTCCTCCAAGTTCAGGCCCGTGGCGATGAAGTCCGCACCGATGCTCTTGGCGTGAGCGGTCAGGGCAAGGCGGATCAGCAGAGTGCCCATGAACTCAAAGTCGTCACCCTGGAACTCGCGCTCGAAACGGTCGATGAGGCTGGCCCCATCCTCGATACCCAGCAGCTGCCGCACCTCAGGCTCGGTGACGACGGTGAGTTCCAGGCCGTACTTCTCGCACAGGGCGGTGGCACGGGGGACGCCGCTGTCCCAGTCTGGGATCCCCATGAGAATGATCGGCCTGACCGTGACACCCGAGTTGGACAGTTGAGTCAGCCCGTGAAGCATCGCGTTGCTGTCACCGCCACCGCTGATGCCGACAACGACCGTTGCCTCCTGCTGCCCGATGACCCGGCTGATGGTTTCCTCGACGCGGGCCGCCACGGCGTTGCGACACTCGTCCGGGATCATCTTCTTCAGGTACGAGCGTGCCTCTGACGTGTCGTTCTGAAGATCCTGGTAGATGTACTCGGTCGCCGCGCCCTCGTCCTCAGCCGCGATCACTGAGAAGTCGGTGACGCTGAACTTGAACGGGTTCACGTTGCGGTTGAAGTACAGAAGGACTTGGTCCACGTCCCGGTACTCCGAGAGCACCTTGTCGAGGCACGGTGTGATCTGAGGGGCACCGTCACCGCTGACGGTGTAGATCGAGAGCGCAGACCATGGGACCCCGTGCCGGTTCAGCGTGTCGATCAGACGTTCCCCCGGATGCACGTTCAAGGTCTGCCGACCGTGCGAGGTGACCACTGAGACTTCTGGGCCGGACATGGAGACACGAAGCATAAGAACTGGATCTTTCGCTGGTGGGGCCGCGATCTGAAGCGGCCGCGCGTGTCAGTATTTAGGGGAAGGCTGTCCCTGCGGGTGACCGCAGGGACAGCCTCATGAGCGGTGCGTCACTGAGCGCCGGTCTCGCAGCTGGCGCCGGTGATGTTCTCCAGACCGTGCTTCGAGGCCGGGATCACGTCGCCCCCGAGGCGCATTGCCTCCAGCTCACCGAGCGTCTTGTCGGCGGAACGGTGAACCGACGTGCCGACGAGTTCGACGTCCTTCGTCTTGAGGTCGAAGTTCGACTGGGAAGTCGAAACTGCAAGATTGTTCATGCTGACTCCTCTGACGTGCTTCTTGACCCTCGGAGTTGGTTACGCCGAGAGGGGTGGTTCGGGTGAACGGAACACCCTTCTGACAGTCTCAATCCTTCGGCCTCTTCTGGCAAGCCCTTCCAGCCGTCTAAGTCACACAGGACACATCCGTCACTCACGCCACACGGCGTGTCGCTCTGTCAAACATGCAAGTCACAGCCCCGTCCAGCGACTTTGCCGGGACCCTGGTGAGTTGGGAAGCTCCACCGAGTCAGAAGGACACATCCGTCGATGCCATCTTCTACCACCGTCACGGCCGGTACCAGCCAGGCCCGCGAGCAGCACCTGCTGCAGGTGCTGTCCACCGTCACCGATCCGCGCCGCCCCCCGTGGGGTCAGGTTCTCCCTCGGTGCGGTACTGGGCCTGGCGGTCCTGGCGGTGACCTGCGGAGCGCGCTCGTTCGCCGCGATCGGGCAGTGGGCCGGCGACGTCGACCCGCAGGTTCTGTGCGCGGTCGAGCATCACCGATCGGCACGGTCCCGAAAAGTCCACCTTCCGGCGGGTGTGCGCGCGCTCATCGACGCTGACGAGCTGGACCGGGCCCTGGGTGCGTTCTGGTGGACCCGCAGCCACCAGGTGAACGGTCACCGGGTGATCGCGATCGACGGCAAGACCGTCCGTGGCGCCCGCACCCGAGGCCGCCAGGATGCCGACGCCGGGGCAGCGCCGCACCTGGTCGCCGCCTTCGACCACGCCACCAGGGCCGTCGTGGGCCAGGCCAAGGTGGATGCCAAGAGCTCGCACTACTGCTCACCAGGTGAGATGCGACTCCGCCGGGGCCCTGCTACGTTGCTGGTGTACAGCGACCGAGCCATGGGAAGGGAGGTGTGTCATCGTGGGTACTGAGCCGAAGACCGTGAACGTTGCTCTCGTCGAGTGATTGTGCGCGGCCTTCCAGGGCCGTACATGCAAAGCCGACAAGGACTCCTCGCCCTGGGACCCAGGCTCTGGGCGAGGAGTCATGAATTTGTGGCCAGTACGAGGAGATGATGAACGACGCGATGAGGCAGATCGGCCGCGCGGTGGCTGAGGAGCTCCGGGCGGAGGGCGCCGGACGGATCTACCTGGGAGGAGCCATCCCTGCCGGCCTCGGAACTCCCAACTCTGACATTGACGTGTTCGTGGTGGATGACGCCCGGACGGGTGTGGACATCCGACAGTACGAGCGGGACTCGCATCGAGTGGACGTCGAGACTTTCTCGCTGGCCGGTTTTGAGTCGGTGATCGACGCCGCGTCGCCGTTCCGCGCGGAGCCCGACGACATGACGACTGTGGCCGCCTGCTCACGCTCCACCCTTGATCGACTTGTCCGATTCCAGCTCGGTGAGATCGTGGCCGACGACGGCACGCTCCAGGCCCTCGCCGACCGACTCACCACGGCCAGCCCGGACATCGACGCCATGATCATGGCCCGGCACTGCGTGGACAGCCTCAACCTCGTGGAAGATGTCATCGGCGCCCTGGCCATGGACGACCGCGAATCGGCAATGCTGCAGGCGACGGTCATGTATACCCGCGCCGCGGAGGCAGCGCTCACGCGTTTCGGAGACCGTTACATCGGCGCCAAGTGGATCTGGCGCCGGTGGGCCCGGACGATGACCCCCCTTGGAGTACCGGACTTGCTGCCTGCCGCACCGGCCGAAACGTCCGCGGAGGAGGTGGTAGCACGCGGGCTGCAACTCCTGGTGTGCGCGCTGACCGGGAGCTGGGACGTGATCGGTGACCGTGAGTCAGGCCCTGGGATCCCAACTGGTCTGATCCCCATACCAGTCCGCGGCGGCGTGACACTCTTCCCCGTTGAAGGACGCACCGGCATCACCATCAGCGAGCCCGGGCTTCGCCTCTGGGCCTTTGCCGGCCGCTATACCCGCGACGAGGCTGTGGATGCCTTCCTTGCGGCGGCCGGTGCTGGAGCGCCTGCCCGAGAAGACGTCGACGCGTACTTTGACGCGCTCGTCCGGGCCCGGGCCATTTGACCCATGGACATCCTCGGCAACCGGAACTTCCGGCTCTTCTGGGTAGGTTTCTCCACCTCCCAGATCGGGTCCCAGATCACGGCCCTCGCGTTCCCGCTCGCTGTGCTCGCGAACGGCGGCTCGGCGCTCGAGGTTTCGCTCGTGGCCGCAGCAACCTACCTCCCGGTGATCCTCGTGAGCCCGTTGGCGGGCGTCATCGCGGATCAGAGTTCCCCGATCTCCCTCGCGCGCCGAAGCGACCTCATCCGGGGAGCCTTCCTCCTGGCCGTGGTCGCGTGCTCGCTCGTGTGGCTGCTCCCTCCGCCGGCTATCCTTGTCGCTGCCTTCTGCGCTGGAGTGCTCAAGGCATTCGGGGACGTCGGTAACCAGGCGCTCCTGCCCACCATCGTCCCTCGTGACGAGGTCACCACCGGGAACGCCTACGTGAGCAGCGCGACTACCGTGAGCTCCGTGATCGGCCCCGCCATCGGAGGACTGGTCATCTCCCTGATGGGCCCGCTCCGAGCCATCGTCCTGGACGCGACGAGCTTTCTCTTCTCCTGGGCCACGTTGTCCCGGGTGGACGAGTTCAACCCCCGAGGCCCTCAACCCCCCGAGGTCGACGCGCCACTCGCCCGGCGAGGCCCCTTCTCCGTATGGGCCCGAGCGATGCGCGAGGGGTTGGACCTCCTCAAGGCAGACCCGCTGCTGCTCGGATTGGCTATTGTCGCCGGCGGAGCCAACGTGTTCGCGCAATGCTATGCGACCGCCATCATCATCTTCATGGCGTCCGAGCTCCACCTGAGCGCATTCGCGATAGGTGCCGCGTTCGCGGCGGCAGCAGCCGGAGGTGTGCTCGGCGCCTCTGTCAGCGGACGGATGGCCCGGTCGGTCAGCCCGGGCATGATCATGCGCTGGGCGATGGTCGTGTTCGGGCTCGGGCCGTTGGTGGCGAGTGTGGTGATGGCGTCCTGGAGCCGCGAGGCCCAGTTCATCGTTCTGGCCGTCGGGATGATTCTCTACGAAGGTGGGCTGGTGGCCTACAACGTGCAGGGCGTCTCGCGGCGTCAGACCCACGCCCCACGGGAACAGCTAGGACGCATGACTGCCGCCTACCGCGTCATGACCTACGGCACCCCACCCCTGGGCGGCCTGCTCGCCGGCCTGGTGACCAGCATCGCCGGGTCTGCGCGGGCCGCGCTCCTCACGGCCGGCATAGGAGTCGTCGCCTGGTGCGGGCTGGTGCTGCTGACGCGCTTCCGGGTCGCCTTCGACGACTGGGACGAGGAGCCGCGACCGATGGGGAGAGCCGTATGACGTCCAGGCCGGAACGCGACTCCATGGTGCTTGCGGCGTTCCTCTATCCGACTGGATACCACCTAGGCTCGTGGCGCCACACGCAGGCCGACCCACAGGCCGGTTTCCGGCTCGATTCCTACATCCAGCATGCCCGTCTCGCCGACGAGGCCGGCTTCAACTTCATCTTCCTCCCGGACAGCTCCGCCCCGCAGGGCGGTGACGAAGAGCTACTGTCCCGGTCCACGACCCAGTACGTAGCGCAGTTCGAACCTGTCACCCTCGCCTCCGCGCTTGCGATCAGCACCACGCGCGTCGGTGTCGTGGCCACGATCTCGACGACCTACCGGCACCCCGTCCCGGTAGCGAGGATGACCGCGTCCGTCGACCTCCTATCCGGCGGCCGGTTCGGGTGGAACGTCGTGACAGGCCAGAACCGCTACGAGGCAGCACTCCACGGATACGAGTCCCAGCCCTCGCACGCAGACCGCTACGATCGCGCCGAAGAGTTCGTCGACGTGGTGCGCGACCTGTGGTCGACCTGGCGTGACGGCGCTCCGACCCCCGACGTGTCCGCCGGGCGGGTCTTCGACCCCGCACGCGTGCACCACGTCCACCATCGAGGAAAACACTTCCGTGTCGACGGGCGACTAAACGTGCCCCCGTCCCGCCAAGGCCGTCCCGTCGTCGTACAGGCCGGGGCCTCCGACGCAGGGATCCGCCTGGCAGCACGCACCGCAGACCTCACCTTCGTCGCCTCACCGACGATGCACGTCGCCCTGGACTACCGACGCCGGATGACCACTGCAGCCCATGCGTGCGAACGCCGGCCCCCGCTTGTCCTGGCAGGGATCATGTCGATCATCGGGACGGACCTGACCGACGCGCGGGCATCTTTGGTGGAACTCGACGACCTGGTGCCGGAACCGTTGCGGCTACACGTCCTCCAGCACCAGCTCGGATTCTCGATCGAGAGACTCGACCTTGACGGGCCGCTGCCCTCCCCCACGGTCACCGAGAGCGCCAAGAGCAGGCAAGCGATCCTGGTCGAGATGGCCCGCCGCGACGGCATGACCATCCGTGAACTCGCCCGCGTCGTCGCGGCCAGCCGCGGGCACTTCCTGGCTGTGGGCGACCCGCCCCACGTGGCCGACACCATGGAGGAGTGGTTCCTCGTAGGCGCGTGCGACGGCTTTTTCGTTATGGGAGCTACACTCCCGGCGTCGCTACGGGCCTTCACCGAGCAGGTGCTCCCCATCCTGACGGAACGTCGCCTTTTCCGCCCGGTGGATACCGGGGTGACCCTCGCCCAGAACTTGGGCCTGTGGGACGGGACGGCCCTATGACCCTCGACGACGCGACGGTCTTGGCGCGGCTGGCAGAGCACGGGATCGAACTCGACCCACTGAACATCGGCCCCTACACCGCAGGCGCCAACGCCCTGGCCGCCCAGGTAGCGATAGTCCGGGAAGTTGTTCCGGCCCATGCGGAGCCGGCCATGACGTTCCGTACCCCTCTGACGGAGGAACCGTGAGCCCCACCATCGCCGAGCTGGAACGACAGCTGCGATCTGGCGTCCAGACCTGCGAGGCGTTGGTCGCTCGTGCTCTGGCGGCAACAAGGGAGACCAACGGGACGCTCCACGCAGTACTTGAGACCCTCGACGATCGGGCACGGCGAGAAGCCAGGGCACTGGATCGAGAACTGGCCGCAGGCAAGGACCGTGGTCCGCTGCACGGCATCCCGTTCGGCGTCAAGGACGTCTTCGACGTGTCCGGCAGCGTGACCACGTGCCAGAGCTGGGTGTCCCCACGGGAACCAGCGACCGCAGACTGCGAGACAGTCCAGCGGCTCAAGGCTTCCGGAGCTATCTGCATCGCCAAGCTGGCGACCCACGAGTTCGCGTTGGGCGGGCCGGACCACGAACTTCCCGCACCGCCGGCACGTAACCCGTGGAATGTCGACCATGTTCCGGGAGCCTCTTCCTCCGGCAGCGGCGTCACAGTGGCCGCACACGTCCTCCCGTTCGCGCTGGGAACTGACACGAGCGGATCCGTACGCGGCCCCGCAGCAGCATGCGGGGTGGTCGGACTGAAGCCGACCTTCGGCCGCGTGCCAAGGTCGGGAACCTTCCCCCTGTCGTACTCGCTGGACCATGTAGGCCCGCTCACGCGCACCTGCGCGGACGCCTGGACCGTCCTCGACGTGATCTCCGGACCGGACGGCCAGGACGCCGGCGCGTCTCATCCGCCTGCACCGGGCTCTCTCGCACGTCCTGACGGCCCCCTCCGGGTGGGCGTAGCCCGCAACCTCCACGAGCTGGACATCACCTCCCCTGCAGTGCTGCGCGCCGTCACCTGGGCCGCCGAAGCACTCGCGACGGCGGGAGCCGTCGTGGACGAGGTCACAGCACCGCCTCGCAGACAGATGGAGGCCTGCGGGCGGTTGATCATGATGGCGGAGGCGCTGTCGATCCATCGACGGGATCTCGGACAGCACCTCCAACGGTACGGCCGTTTCACCCGAGAACGGATCGTCCCGGCCGCGGTGATCAGCGCCAGCGATCTCGTCGACGCGCTGCGGCTCCGCCAGCATCTCGCTCACGCGCTCTCCCACGGGGCGCTGGTCAGTCACGACGTCCTTCTCACCGCCACGTCCCTCACCCCGCCACCAAGGTTCTCCGATTTCGGGGCCTCCTGGCCACCCCCGCCGCACGCCACGGCCTCCAACACGATCGCGTTCAACGTCACAGGCCACCCGGCCATCGCCGTGCCGGTGGGCATGGACGACAACGGACTGCCACTGTCGGTCCAACTCGTTGGACGCGCCTGGGCCGACCAGCAACTTCTGGAAGTCGGCACTATGCTTGAGACCGCTTGCCCGCAGATGCAGCCAGCGCACAACGCAAGCAGGTGCTGGCTTCCTTGACTTTCACGCTACCGCCCGATCGACGCCTTCGAGACGCACTTATCACAAGACCACCATCCAAGAACCCCGGGTCAATACCCGGTCGGCTCGCACACGCTGGGCCGAGCGATCCGATCACCACGAAACCGGGGACAGGCCACTTGCCCCCGGAAGGGAGAGAACATGTCCAAGATCAGCAGCATCCGCAGTTACGAGATGCTGGACAGCCGCGGAAACCCGACCGTGGGCGTGCAGCTAGAGCTGCAGGACGGCAGTCAGGGGTTCACCCTGGTCCCGTCTGGCGCCTCG
>PDWI01007294.1_pt1 | contig 13499 bp, 14 predicted proteins | sample 1430891 | NCBI WGS metagenome assembly PDWI01 (sample SAMN01162508, study PRJNA174530) | Oral metagenome, whole genome shotgun sequencing project. | biome: Marine environment; feature: Marine mammal; material: Swab sample of the gingival sulcus; isolation source: swab sample of gingival sulcus...
TACAAGCTAAAATAACAGAGGCAGAAACTTTGATAGCTGAACAAAACGTAGAAGAAGAACCAGCAAGTTCACTCAATACTGCTATACAAACTGCAAAAACTGTATTAAATGATGAAAATTCAGATAAAGAAGCGCTAAATAATGCGGAGACAGTTTTAGCGGCTGCTATAACAACTTATCAAGAAGCTATTGATAACAACAATGGCAATGGCAACGGAAATGGCAATGGTAGTGGAGATGAAGAAGAATTAGATTACCAAGCCTTGGAAGACGGTATCTACCAAGTTGGATTTTTATTAAAACATGAATATGAAGATGAAGCTTCTATGGCTGACCCGACATTTGTAAGACCTGCGAATGTAGTTGTTGAAAATGGGCAGTATTACTTGCAACTTACTTTACAAGCTATACAGTTACAAGGTTTGGAAGGTTTCTTAGGAGATATGCAATATAGAGATGAAGATGGAAACTTCCAAGATGTAGAGGTATTAGAAACTTATAATAGAATAGATGATTTCTATGAGATATTTAAAGCTCATAGTGGGGAAGACAATCCTAAGTATCCAAAGGTTGTTAGATATCCTATCCCTACACCTACATCTATAGAGCAAGAAACTTTTGTTACTGTATTTGTACCAGTTATGGAATCAGTTGGCGGAGTTGGTAGCGGTATGGGAGAACAAGATTGCAGACCGACTATTTACTGGAATGACTTGACAGAAGGTGAAGGATATCACGACATAAGTGACGATGATGGCAATGGCACAGGAAACGATGTGGGTGGAGATGGAGAAAATGCAGATGGCACTGCAGTAAAATTACCAAAAGGAAAAACTCCTCTAGGAAAATCTAGAAATGTTGAGTATAAAATGAATGAAAAAGAGGCTAAGGCTGCTTTTGATAAGTTTACTGACATAGCTAGTGTTTCTTGGGCAAAAGATTATATAATGGAATCAGTTAGACTAGGACTTTTCTATGGAACTTCAGAGACAACTTTTGCACCAAAGGTAAATACTACAAAGGGAATGATATGTAATATTCTACTAAATATGAGTGGAGAGAAAGCTGATAAGGTAGCTGGAAAGTGGTATGCAACAGCTATGAAGTGGGCAGTTGATAATAAACTGACTGATGCGAAAAACCCAGAGGGAGATGTAACGAGAGAAGAATTGATAGGTATTATTCACAAGTATGCTGCATCGCCAAAGTCTGAGCAGAGTTTGAAAGCTTATAAAGATGCTAAGGACATCGCTCCTGAATCATTGGAAGCTATGAAGTGGGCTGTAGAAAGCAAGTTAATTTACGGTAGAAAAGCAGACGAATTAGCACCAAAAGGAAAGACTACTAGGGTTGAATTGACAGCTATTATTTTAAGATTTTTAGGCAAATAAAAAATATATAGATGCTGCTTAAATCATAATGTTTGGGAGAACATAAGAGATAAGTTATTGAAAGTAGAAAAAGGTAGTTTATCAGCTACCTTTTTCTTGATTTTTGGGTATTTTTTTCATATAATGGAGTGAAGAAAAAAAACGAATTCAGTTTAGGAGAAATATGAAAGCTTTTAAAAATCTAATATTTTTGATTATATTATCAATATCTTTATATGTATTGCCTCTAAATACTGAAGTTTTTGATTTCAGTTCTTCTGAGATTTTAGATAGCGACGAGAAAGTAAAAAAAAGTGATGTTTTTGAGAGCGATTGTATTTTTTCGAGGGATGAGAGTAAATCTTACTTAAATTCTCCAAAATCTTACGAATTTAAATTTGTTTCAAATCACGATTTACCAAGTGATTTTAAAGATGAGCTTGATTTTTCTTTTGAGTTTCTAGATTCTAATGAAAGTAAAGTTATATTTAATAAAAAAGATTTAAAATTTGATATTTCATCGAGTGAGAATGAAATGAACGTCAATATAGATATGTCTGATCTTTTGTCTAAACTAGATTATACGACATATTCAGCAAAACTCGAAATATCTTGTTACGATAGGAAATTTGAAGATAAGTTCGTATTATTTAATGCAAAAGAAAATATTAAACTACAAGATAATCTTTCTGAATCAAATAGAGAGCTTGGTGCTCTCTATTACAATGATAAAGACTTAAAATATTCTATCCCGATATATAGGGAAATTGTTTTCAAAAGAAATAAATTCACTTCTGTATTGTATTCTATAGCTCATGATTCTGATAAAATCAAAGAGGCCGTTCTCAGTCCTTGTCCTGTAGGTGAGGATTCTATAGTCAACCCTTATGTATGGTATTCAAAGGGAAAATTGAGGTGGATATTGAGCGAGGGCAATATAAAAAATATAGAGAACGAGAAAGAAGCTGAACTTTTTATTGAAAATATTATAAATTCTTTTAAATCTAACCCTCAAAATTATATAATCAACGATATGGTATTTGAAATAATAGGTGGGGTAAAAAAAGACATTGCGGGGTTTTCTATAGAAAACTCATTTAAAGTTGATAGAAATGCTGCGATATATTTACCTATGTTTTATAATGAAGACTCATATTACTGGGTTCCATTTGATTTTGAGATTTCTGAAGATATTTCAAGCGATTTAAATAATATTTTTGAATACTATACAATTTCAAAAGAAAAAACCGAGGATAAAAGGTTTGTTTCCCTGTTGCCGAGGATTAAATACTACGAGAGAATTACCTTTGTAGATAAAAAATTACAAATAGAAATTAGCGATGAAATGCTAGAGTTTTTAGAAAGTAATCAAAACTACGCTGAGATGTTGAAGGAATCTTTGGCGATAAGTTTAGCTACTATAGATGGCGTTGACAAGTATGAATTTAGTCATGACGATAGATTATTGGAAAATATAGGAGAAGTTGAATTTGGTGCGAATATAAAGCCGCCCCAATATTTTAATAAGATAGACTAAGGAGGGAGTATGAAGATAGCTTTGGCTTGTGACCATGCGGGCATTGAAATGAAAAAGGATATTATAAAATATCTAGAAAAAAATAGCATAGAATATATAGACTATGGTACTGACGGAAGAGAGAGCGTAGACTATCCAGACTATGGATACAAGGCTGCTAAGTCTGTTAGTGAGGGTACTTGTGATAAAGGAATAGTTATCTGTGGTACGGGTCAAGGAATAGGTATGAGCGCAAATAAGGTCAAGGGAATAAGATGCGCTATACTTAGTGATGTTTTTAGTGCGAAGATGACTGCTATGCACAATAACGCTAATATGATTTCTATGGGGGCGAGGGTGATTGGAATTGGTCTTGCTATAGAAATTGTAGACGCTTATTTAAATGCCGAATTTGAAGGCGGCAGACACCAAAGAAGGATAGAAAAAATAATTCAAATAGAGAATAAGGAATTATAGTATTAATTTAAGGAGGATACGATGTCTAAGGTATTTGTAATGGATCATCCGCTTATCCAACATAAGATGAGCATAATAAGAGATAAGAACACGGGAACAAAGGAATTTAAGGAAGTTGTTAAGGAGATTTCTGTTCTTTTGGCTTATGAAGTGACTAGAACTCTAAGTCTAAAGGATATCGAAATAGAAACACCTATATGTAAGATGCAAACAAAGTCTCTTGCGGGCTTAAAACAGGCGATAGTTCCGATTTTGAGAGCTGGACTTGGCATGGTAGATGGCTTCCTAAGCTTGCTTCCAGCTGCAAAAGTTGGTCACGTAGGTTTATATAGGGATCCAGAGACTCTACAACCCGTTGAATACTACTGCAAACTTCCTCAAGATATAGATAAGAGAGAGGTATTTGTTACTGACCCTATGCTTGCTACAGGCGGTTCAGCTATAGCTGCAATCAAGTTTTTAAAAGATAATGGAGCAAAAAACATCAAGTTCGTTTGCTTGATATCATGTCCAGAAGGAATAGCTGCTTTACAAGAAGCTCATCCAGATGTGGATATTTACGTAGCTAGTATTGACGAAAAACTAAATGACCACGCTTATATAGTTCCTGGACTGGGTGATGCAGGGGACAGACTGTTTGGCACTAAATAATTTTTGCTTGGAGTAAGCTTTGTTTAGATATATTTTTGCTGGAACTTTAGCTTTACTATTGAGTTATTTTTTCACTCCTGTAGTTATAAAAATAGCTCATCACGTAAATGCTATTGACATTCCTAAAGATGACAGAAGGGTTCATAAAGAACCTATCCCATTGATTGGGGGACTCGGTATATACGTAGCTGTTATGCTTTGCATAATGATTTTTGTGAAACTACCTAATGATAAGATTCTATCTATCATGGTAGCTTCTCTTATGATTGTCTTTTTGGGCTTTGTAGACGATATCAATCCTTTGAGTGCTAAGTATAAATTTATCGTGCAAATTTTTGCTGCTTGTATAATAGCTTATGGGGGAATAAGAATCAGAATGTTCCAGCCTTTTTTCATGGGCGGAAACCAAATAGTATTCGGTTCTTTTGTCAGCTACTTCGTTACTATCTTTTGGATAGTGGGTATAACTAATACGATAAACTTTATAGATGGATTGGATGGTCTCACTGGAGGTATTGCTACCATTTCTGCCCTAACTATTTCGTATATTGCGATTAGTAATAATAGGGTTGAGATAGCTGTTATTTGTATAATACTAGCTGGGGCTTGTCTTGGCTTTTTGCCATTCAATTTTAACCCTGCGAGGATATTTATGGGAGATACCGGTGCCTTATTTTTAGGTTTTATGCTCTCCGTCATATCCATCGAAGGAACTATCAAGGGAGCAGTTGCAATTACTGTTATCGCTCCTATATTGGCTCTTGGTATACCTATATTTGATACCTCATTTGCCATATTGAGAAGGCTAAAAAAAGGTCAGGCTCCTTGGGAGGCAGATAAAGGACATTTACATCACAGAATATTATCTCTAGGCTACGGTCAAAAAAAGACGGTTATAGTTCTTTATATAATAAATATTTTGTTAGCTCTTTCGGTAATATTCTTAATCAATAGAAAACTATTAAGGCTTGCCATTAGCTTATCTTTGGCGGTAATAATGATTTTGCTTCCTATAGTTTTGAGTCTTAAAAATAAAGATAAGTTTATTGAAAATGAAAAAGGAGAAATGCCTGAAGATGAGAGTAGTGATGAAAAATATAAAACAGATGATGAAGACGATAAAGATAGTATAGAAAACGGTGTTGAGAGTGAAGATAATGAATAAGAAAAAAATACTCTGTGTTTTTGGAACTAGACCAGAGGCGATAAAAATGGCGCCGCTTATTAAACTCGCAAAACTCGACGATGAATTGGAAACAGTTGTCTGTGTCACTGCCCAGCATAGAGAAATGCTAGATCAAGTATTGGATACTTTTAATATAGTCCCCGACTATGATTTGGATATTATGAAAAATAGGCAGAGTATAAATGAAGTTACTGCGAATGTCTTACTTGGGATGAAAGAGGTTTTGGTAAAGGAAAAACCCGATTTAGTGCTTATCCATGGAGACACCGCAACGAGCTTTGCTGTAGCCTTGGCGGCTTTTTATGAAAAAATTTCTGTAGCTCACGTCGAGGCTGGACTTAGAACACACAAAAAATATTCTCCATTTCCAGAAGAAATGAATAGGAATTTAAGTTCAAAAATAGCGGATATTCATTTTGCGCCCACTGTAAATAATAAAAATAACTTATTAAAGGAAAACATCGACGAGGATAAGGTAGTCGTAACGGGTAATACAGTTATAGATGCTATCTTAAGTGTAGTTGAAAAAGACTTTGTCTTTTCGGATGACTGTGTAAATAAAGCAATCAGTAGTTCTAAAAGAATACTTTTATTGACATCTCACAGAAGAGAAAATCAAGGCGAACCTATGAAGGCGTGTTTTGAAGCACTTCGGGAAATAATTGAAGAAAATGAAAACCTTCATTTAATTTATCCTATTCATTTAAATCCCGCTGTTAGGGAAATTGCCAGACCAATTTTTGGAGATAGCGATAGGATAGATTTGATAGAGCCTCTTGAATATAAAGAATTTGTAAACCTTATGGCTAAGTCTGATTTGATATTCACAGACTCTGGCGGGATACAAGAGGAAGCTCCAGCCCTTGATATTCCTGTAGTTGTCCTTAGGGAAGAGACCGAAAGACCAGAGGGTTTGGAGGCTGGCACCCTTATATTGGCGGGAACTAATAAATCTACTATAAAAGAAGTAGCTAAAAAACTTCTGAATGATGTCGATTACTATAATGAAATAGCCTTGGCTAAGAATCCGTATGGAGATGGAAAAGCTAGTGCCAGAATTATCGATTATATTAAGAGCCGTGGCTAGCTAAGGTTTTGGGAGAGATAGGTAAAAACGTGCGTCCTGACAAATTTGGTTTTTTAAAGAATTTAGCATTGGTAACGCAACTAGGGTTGTCGATGGCACTTCCTTTGGTTGCGGGTGTTTATATTGGTGCAAAACTGGATAATTATTTTAATACAGGACCTATACTTTTGTTACTGTGTCTATTGATTTTTGGCGTTGGCTCTTTTATGAATATGTTTAGGCTAGCTGGAATTAGAAAAAAGAAAAAGAACTTGAGTGTTAAGGAAGATAGCATAGATAAACCTGATTCTGATTCAAAAAGTGATCTTGAGAGCCTTGATTTTAGAGATAAAATAAGTGATATAGAAGATATTGAGGAATAATATAAATGCTTGATAAAAAAACAAAAAAGACTATTAAGGATGTTGCAATCTATGTTTTTATACTAGATATCATTGCGGCTGCTGTAATGTATTTCTTTTTTGAAGATGGCTTAAGGCTGATTTTTGGACTTGTTTTTGGTTCTTTAATTACTCTTTTAATGTTTGTAGAGCTTGCGATAACTATACAAAAAGCTGTTAATATGGAAGCATCTAAAGCAAATGCCTATACTACATCCAAGTATTATTTACGTTTTTTAATATACGGAGTGGTTATTTTTGTGTCTATAAAAGCTCCCTATATTAATGTGATAGGAACTGTTATTGGACTTTTGTCCGTTAAGGTGATTATTTATATCACGCATATAATAGTAAAGAAAAAATCTATAAGAAAGGAGGAATAGTCGATGCTGGGAACGCAAGAATTCGGACCTAAAATTATATTTGATATTGCGGGAATCGAAATTACTGAAACTGTTGTCGTTACTTGGATACTTATGTTGGCGATTATGATATTTGTCACGATTGCTACCAAGAGAAAAGACAAGGTGCCTTATGGCGTGCAAAATGTAATAGAAGCGATAGTGGATACGATCAATAAACTCGTTGAAACTACTATGGGTAAACACGCAAAAAAATACAGGGCTTATGTCGGAACTATAGTGATATTTATCGGTATTGCAAATATCAGTGGACTTATTGGACTTAGGCCACCAACTGCCGATGCAAATACTACTATGGCACTCTCTGTAATGACCTTTTTGATGATTCAGTATGCGGGAATAAAAAATCAAAAGATGGGCTATCTAAAAGGGTTCTTTCAACCTTTTTTCCTAATGTTTCCGATGAACGTCATTGGAGAACTAGCCAATCCTGTTTCGCTTGGATTCAGACTTTTTGGTAATATCGTTGGCGGTATGGTAATAATGAACTTGATGTATAGTGCACTTGGTTATTTTGCTATAATTCCTATACCGGCGATATTTCATATTTACTTTGATTTATTCGCAGGTTTGTTGCAATCATTTATATTTATGATGTTAACTATGGTTCTAGTGTCAATGGCTATAGAATAAGATATGCAACAACCTTATATTTTACAATTTATTCAGTGGTTACTTACGAATTTTGATGGCAAGTCTCTAGTGCTTGCAGCCTCTGCTATTGGCGTTGGTTTCGCTATGATAGCGGGCATAGGACCGGGAGTTGGGCAAGGGTATGCGGCTGGCAAGGGCGCAGAGGCCTGTGCGAGAAATCCGCTCAACACAAGGACATCTATTATGGTAATGCTTTTAGGTTCGGCAGTAGCTGAAACCTCTGGTATTCTATCACTGGTTGTGGCTCTAATATTGCTATTTGGAAATCCATTAATACAAGCAGTTAACGGAGACCCATCAGTAACGCTTATTCTCATGGCATCTGCCATTGCAGCAGGCATTGCCATGATAGCAGGTATAGGACCAGGAATAGGACAGGGATATGCAGCTGGAAAGGGAACTGAGGCTGTCGGAAAAAGACCTAAGTTACAACCTATTGTCGTTAGGACAATGCTACTAGGTCAGGCAGTAGCTCAAACAACAGGAATATATGCTCTTATTGTGGCTCTTATATTGATGTATGCTAATCCTTTATTGGGTTTATTATAGAGTATAGTTTATAAAATTATTATATTATTTATAAAATTAGGAGGAAATTAATTATGATTACAGGTAAAGCTTTAATACTAGCTTGTTCTGCTATTGGTGCAGGTTTGGCTATGATAGCGGGTATTGGACCAGGAATTGGACAGGGTTATGCAGCTGGTAAAGGTGCTGAAGGTGTTGGAAGACAGCCTGAAGCTCAAGGAGATATCGTAAGGACAATGCTACTTGGTGCTGCTGTTGCAGAGACTACTGGTATTTATGGACTTATTATTGCTTTGATTTTACTTTTTGCAAATCCTTTAGTAGGATTGTTATAGGAAAATAAGGAGCAAAAAATGGGTAACGCAATTAATATTGCTACAGCTTATAAACCTTTGATTGACTTTAACTCAACTTTCTTTTTGCAAATATTTAATACCTTGATTTTGTTTGGATTCCTATCATGGAAATTATTTAAACCAGTTAGTCAGGCTTTGGAAAAAAGAAAGGAAACTATCGCAAAATCTTATGAAGATGCTGATGTGGCAGTAAATGAGGCTAATGAGTTAAAAAAGTCATACGAATCTAAGATTAAGCAAGCAAAGGAAGAGCGAGATCAAATAATTGCCAAGGCTAAAAACATAGCTGAGAAACAAGCTAATGACATCGTAAAGAGGGCTCAGGAAGAGGCTAAGATAATAAGGCTGAATGCGGAAAAGCAATCAGAAGCTTATAGACAAAAGGCTATGACTGAAGTGAAAGATGACATTGCTGCTATGGCTATACTTGCAGCTGCTAATATTCTTAATAAAGAAATTGATACAGAAACTAACCGTGATATGATAGTAGAGTTCATTGATGGGGTAGGTGAAGTAACATGGGACAAGTAGATAGCGTATATGCTAGTGCAATTTTTGAATTGGCTAAAGAAAAGAACTCTCTAGACGAATTTAACGAAGAAATAAATGGCGTTTATGAGGTATTTAACGATGAAGAAAAATTTATGGAAGTTCTTTCGACGCCAGTAATTAATTCAGATGAGAAAAAAGAAATCCTAGAAAAAGTTTTTGCTGACAAAATTTCTAGGGATATGCTTAATTTTCTAAAGCTTCTTGTAGACAAGAATAGGATTCACAATCTTCATGGGATTTGTGAGTCGTTCTTTGAGATGTATAGAAAAGAAGTGGGTATCGTTTTGGCAGAAGTTTACACAGTGGAAGAATTCAGCGATGAACTAGAAAAAAACTTGGCTGAAAAATTGTCTGAACTTACTGGCAAAAAAGTTGAAATTAAGCAAATAGTTGATGATGCTTTATTGGGTGGTGTAAAGATTAAAATCGGTAGTAAGATTATCGACAATTCGGTACTACACCAACTTAATAAGCTTGGCGAATCTCTAAGAGAAGTTTCGCTTTAGTATAAGAAATAGGAATTAAAAATGAAGCTAAGACCAGATGAAATCAGTTCCATCTTGAAAGAAGAGCTTAAACGATATGAAGATAAACTCCAAACTGAGGATGTCGGTACAGTTATTATGGTAGGTGACGGTATCGCAAGGGTTCATGGACTTGACGAATGTATGTCAGGCGAACTTTTGGAATTTTCACACGGTGTTTATGGAATGGCGCTTAACTTGGAAGAAGATGTTGTAGGTGCTGTGCTTTTGGGTTCTGACGAGAATATAAAAGAAGGCGACATTGTAAAGAGAACTAAACGTATCGTAGAGGTGCCAGTGGGCGAGTCTATGATAGGTAGAGTTGTAAATGCTTTGGGTCAGCCTATAGATGGACTAGGAAAAATCGAAACAGATAAATATAGACCGATAGAGAGGGTTGCTCCTGGTGTAATTACTAGAAAGTCTGTTGATGAGCCACTTCAAACAGGTATCAAGGCGATTGACTCGATGATACCTATAGGAAAAGGGCAGAGAGAGCTTATAATCGGAGATAGACAGACGGGTAAAACTGCGATTGCAATAGATACAATTCTAAATCAAGCAAACGAAGACGTTATATGTATTTACGTGTCAATCGGAGATAAACAATCGACAGTAGCGCAAATGTACAAGGTTTTGGAAGACAGAGGAGCTATGAAATATACTATTATAGTATCTGCATCTGCTTCTGAATCTGCTCCACTTCAATACATAGCACCTTATGCGGGATGTGCTATTGGTGAAGAATTCATGGAAAATGGAAAAGACGTACTTATCATATACGATGACTTGAGTAAACACGCCGTTGCTTACAGGGCGATGTCATTACTACTTAGAAGACCTCCGGGACGTGAAGCTTACCCAGGAGACGTATTCTATCTACACTCTAGGTTATTGGAGAGGGCGGCGAAACTTGATGACAAATATGGTGGAGGTTCTTTGACGGCTTTACCTATTATCGAAACGCAAGCGGGCGACGTATCTGCCTACATACCTACAAACGTAATATCTATTACAGATGGACAGATATTCCTAGAGACCCAACTGTTCAACTCGGGACAGAGACCAGCTGTAAACGCAGGTATATCAGTATCGAGGGTTGGTGGTAATGCACAAATCAAAGCGATGAAACAGGTTGCTAGTAAAATCAAATTGGAGCTAGCTCAGTATAGAGAACTTGCAGCTTTTGCTCAGTTTGGATCAGAACTTGACAAAGAGACTCAAGATGCTCTAGCACATGGCGAAAGACTGATGGAAATATTAAAGCAAAAACAAAACAAGCCTATGCCTGTAGAAGAGCAGATAGCTATAATTTTCTGTGCAACAAACAAATACCTAATGGATATAGCTGTAGAAGACATAATTAAATTTGAAGAAAAATATCTTGAGTTTATGAGAAATCAACATTCTGACTTACTTGGAAAAATTAAGACAGAAGGAAAGATTTCTGATGAATTAGATGCTGAGTTAAAGAAAGCCATAGAAGACTTTAAAAACGATTTTCTAAGCGATATGGAAGATTAGCTTAAGAAAGGAGAATTTTTATGGCGGGTACAGGAGCAAGAGATATAAAACGCAAAATAAAGAGCGTAAATAGCACTAGACAAATTACCAAGGCGATGGAGCTTGTATCTACTGCAAAATTAAAAACAAACAGACGAAGATTTGAAAAAACGAAGCCGTATTTCAAAAAAACTTGTGACACTATAAATGATATATTTGATAATGAACATAATCTGAGGCACCCTTTAATAAATCCTAGAGAGGTTAAAACATCACTTATAATTGTCGTTTCAGGAGATAGAGGGCTTTGTGGTGGTTATAATGTCAATGTCTTTAGGGAAGTTGAAAATCTAGCTGAAGGGCTCAATAAGGTAAAACTTATTACCATAGGTAAAAAGGCAAAGGATTACTTCTCTAGACGAAATTATGATATAGCTTATTCTTATGAGGGAATTTCAGAAAAACCAAGTAAAGAAGATGCCGATGATATAGAAGATAACGTTATTAATCTTTATTTGAATAAGGAAGTTGATGAGGCTTATTTACTATATACAGAGATGATTTCGACTATTTCTCAAGTACCAAAAATTGTCAAAATACTACCTATCAAGGGCAGGGACGAGGATGGTTTGGAGGGAGAAAATAAAGAAGTAAATCCTGAAGATATAGAAATAACGACTTATTCTCCATCGGCTGAGGCAGTTTTGGACAAGATAATTCCACTATATATAAATTCCGTTGTTTTGGGTGCATTGATAGAGTCGTCAGCTGCAGAGCAGGCGGCTAGAAGAAATGCAATGGAAAATGCAAGTGATAACGCAAAAGAAATGATAGATTCATTATCGTTGACATATAACCAAGCTAGACAGGCTGCTATCACTCAAGAAATCACTGAAATTGTCGGTGGTGCTAGTGCCTTAGGTTAATTAATAAATGAAGGGAGTAAAAAATGGGAAGTAATGTAGGTAAGGTGGTTCAAATCATCGGTGCGGTTTTAGACATTAGATTTGATCCAGAAAACCTCCCAGAAATACGCCACGCAATTAAGGTAGACTACAACGATATTCACGTTGTAGCTGAGGTGGCTCAACATATTGGAGATTCTACAGTAAGATGTATAGCAATGTCGCCTACTGACGGTTTAGTTAGGGGAATAGATGCCGTTCATACAGGTGGACCTATAGAGGTACCAGTTGGTGAAAAAGTTCTAGGTAGACTTATAAATGTACTGGGCGAAACAATAGATGAAAAGGGACCTATCGAGAGCGAGACTAAATGGTCAATTCACAGAGAGGCGCCGTCGTTTGAAGAACAACAAACTACTACAGAAATATTTGAAACGGGAATAAAAGTTATAGATATGCTTTGTCCTTACGTTAAAGGTGGAAAGATTGGGTTATTTGGCGGTGCCGGTGTTGGTAAGACGGTTCTTATACAGGAACTTATCAATAATATAGCGAAAGAGCACGGCGGACTATCAGTATTTGCAGGTGTTGGAGAACGTACTAGAGAGGGTAATGACCTTTACTACGAAATGATAGATTCTGGAGTTATAGATAAAACTACGATGGTCTTTGGTCAGATGAACGAACCACCGGGAGCGAGGATGAGAGTAGCCTTGACTGGTCTTACTATGGCGGAGTACTTTAGAGAAGAAGAACAAAAAGACGTGCTTTTATTTGTAGACAATATTTATAGATTTACGCAAGCGGGTTCGGAAGTGTCGGCGCTATTAGGTAGGATGCCATCAGCGGTTGGTTACCAGCCTACGCTAGCTACTGACATGGGTGAATTGCAAGAGAGAATAACCTCTACTAAGCAAGGTTCTGTAACTTCAGTTCAGGCTGTATACGTACCTGCTGATGACTTGACTGACCCAGCTCCAGCGACTACTTTCTCACACCTTGACGCACAGACGGTTTTATCTAGAAAAATATCTGAAATGGGTATATACCCTGCGGTAGATCCGCTCGATTCTACTTCTAGAATACTATCTCCTGAAATAGTTGGAGAAGAGCACTACAAAGTAGCTCGTGATGTAGGAGAAGTTCTGCAGAGATATCAAGAATTACAAGATATTATAGCGATACTTGGTATGGATGAATTATCTGATGAAGATAAAATCGTCGTTGCTAGAGCAAGACGTATTCAACGTTTTTTGTCTCAGCCATTCCACGTAGCTGAACAATTTACAGGAATGGAAGGAAAATACGTTCCTTTATCAGAGACAATTAGAGGATTCAAAGAAATATTAGAAGGAAAACACGACGATTTACCAGAGCAAGCCTTCTTG
>PDWI01007295.1_pt1 | contig 13498 bp, 16 predicted proteins | sample 1430891 | NCBI WGS metagenome assembly PDWI01 (sample SAMN01162508, study PRJNA174530) | Oral metagenome, whole genome shotgun sequencing project. | biome: Marine environment; feature: Marine mammal; material: Swab sample of the gingival sulcus; isolation source: swab sample of gingival sulcus...
GAATTGACAATTTCAGGTATTGAGAGACTTTCTCAGATTATCGATACCATTAATGACATTGTTTCCATGGTTGCCACTGCTGTAGAAGAACAGGGTGTAACGACAGAAGAACTTTCCAAAAGAATTTCAAATATCTCTTTTGGTCTCAATGAGATCAATGAAAACACTGCAGAACTTGCTTCTTTTTCTGAAGAAATAGCTGGCGATGTCAGTGGCATTGATGCACGTTCCCTGAAAATGGCCAGAGATAGCCAGGAGCTGTTGAAGGGCTCTGAAGGGTTAAAGGATTTGTCGTATAAGCTTAAGGCACTTGTTGATTGTTTTAAGGTCTAGAAGCAGGTGAGTAATTTACCTGGTCTGGAAAATGTTTGAAGAAGCGTAATGAGGTTGGTGTCTTTTATCGTTTCTTTGTTGGCTATAATTGGTTGAATGTAAAATCTTCTTTCTATTTTGGAGAGAATATGGCACCTTTTGTAACATTAGCGTGTAGTGTGGCAACCGTGATCAGTGGTGTTTTGGCTGTTCAGACAGGGAAAAATGTAGTCAAGACTATAAAAAGGAGAAAAAGACGTCATGTCAGAAAAGTTAGATCTGGAGACTAAAAGGGAAATTGCCAAGGTTGCTATGACAGCATCTCTCGGTATAACTGTTGTTTCAGCTTTTTTTCTCAAGAAAAATAAGCTAATGAAACAAATTCATGCGGGTGCGGGGGCAGCTCTTGCCGGATTTTCCCTGTGGCATCATTTCCTTTACCAGCCTGCCAAAAAAAGAGTTCCAGCAAAGACAAAGAGCAAACAATAATTCTCCTCCCCTGTTGAGCGTCTGTCTTTAGCTTTTGCTTTTTTCATTTTCAAATTGTCCATGTTTAAATCTACGCTGTATCTCCTGAATATATTCAGTTTTTTTGTTTTTGAGATTGTCAGGAGAGTGTAGGGTAATTTTATTAGGAATCCCAAAAAAAGTTGTTGACAAACAAGTGGTGAAACGTTACTTTCCTCAAATCAGGGTACTGGTGGCAATGTATTAAAATGAATAATAAAAAACCGGTGCCTTTTTGGGATTTTTAACCTGTAAAAAAAAAGAGAGGTATATTATGAAAATAAAATCTTTCATGGCAATATCAGCCTTGTTATTGGGTGCTTCGGTTGCTCAGGCACATACTCCGTTATGTTCCTGTTTTGACAATGGAGACAAAACTATTACCTGTGAGGGAGGTTTCTCTGACGGGTCGTCTGCCTCAGGTGTTCCTGTGTATGTAAAGAGTGCAGATGGCAAGGTTCTCATTGAGGGTGCTATGAGTGAAGATTCTGAATACACTTTTGACAAGCCTGAAGGTGAATACATGGTCCTTTTTGATGCGGGTGAAGGACACAGGATTACAGTTCCCGGAAGTGAAATTGTCGAATAGGATTGTGCGGCTTTGTAGTATTTTTATACCAACATATTAACAGGAGGAACGAATGAAAGCTAAGTTAGCAGGTTTATTGGCTGGGGCAGCAATTATCGGATCAGCAGCTGTTGCTTCAGCTCACTTCCAGATGATTTATACACCGGAAAGTGCACTGACAAAACATGGTGAAATTCCATTAAAGCTGGTCTTTACTCATCCTTTCGAGGCTGGTCACACTATGGATATGGGGCCAGTTGAACAATTTTACGTTGTTCGCAGCCGCGGAGAGAATGAGCCTAAGAAAAAAGATCTGAAAAAGACTCTTAAGCCAATGACATGGACCAGTCTGACCAATAGCGGCAAAGCCTGGGAAACTACCTTTAAAACTCGTGGCGGTGATTATGCTTTCTGCCTGATTCCTCAGCCATATTGGGAAGCAGAGGAAGAGTTTTATATCAAGCAGAACACCAAGGTTATCATTAATGTTGGTGGTGAGCCTGGAGCATGGATGGAGCCTGTAGGTCTGCCAACAGAGATCGTTCCTCTGGCAAAACCATATGATCGCTGGGTTGGTAACGTGTTCCAGGGACAGGTTCTGTTGAATGGTAAGCCTGTGCCTGGTGCTGAAGTCGAAATTGAGTTTATGAACCATAAGCCTCTTCTCGATTCAAATTCCTTTGCCAAGAAAGGTGAGGTTGAAGCACCTCAGGATTCCTTTGTTCTGCAAACCATTTTTGCAGATCAGAATGGTGTCTTTACCTTCGGTATCCCACGTGCTGGATGGTGGGGTTTTGCAGCGCTTGATCTCGATCCTGACTATACCTACAAGGGTAAAAAGTGCTCTCGTGATGCTGTAATGTGGATCCAGGCCAAAGACATGAAATAATAAAAGTATCCACTTTGGTTGTTAAGAGGGGGGAGAGGCTTTGTGTCTTGTCCCCCCTGTTTTTTTTGGAGAGGAGTATAGTATGGAATTTGCAGAAATAATAATAGCGGTGGGAGCTTTTGGTCTTGCCGCATGGTATTTGTATAGAAAGATTGTTGTAACAAAGGGTTGTTCATGTGGAAAGAGCGGCTGTTGTTCTACAGGTAATGATAAATTATGTTCTGTTGATCAGAAAGAGAGCTGTAAGGATTCTGTCTAGCTTAAGGATTGCAGTTCAGAATGTGAGGTTGGTCTTGGTATAAAAGCGGAAACAATAGAAGCTGGGGAAGAATTGCCCTGGAGCTTTTTTGCCGCGTCGGTTGTTCGTAAAATATTTGTGGAATCTGATAGCCTGGAATTTTTTGATTTGGTGTTGTATTTATAGCGTTATATCAATTATAGAGAACTTGGTGATGATAAAAAAAAATGAGATCAGTTCCAGTTCGGAAGATTATCTGGAAGCTATATACCTCATTTGCAGGGAACAGGGGGAGGCGAGATCCAAGGAGATTATGCAGCGTCTTGCTGTCTCTGGCTCATCGGTAACAGAAGCCTTGCAGGTTCTGGCCAGGAAAGGTCTGGTGAATTATTCTCCGTACGAAGCAATTACCCTGACTGCAAAAGGGGAGAAAATTGCAAAGGATGTGTTGCATCGGCATGAGGCTCTCAGGAATTTTTTTGTAGAGATTCTCGGTATTGATGCTAAACTGGCTGATGAGGGAGCTTGCAAGATGGAACATGTCGCTTCCCGTGAGGTTGTTGAGCGGCTTGTCAAGTACACCAGCTATTTGCAGGAGTGTAAGACCAAAGGTTGTGATAAACGGTTTTGCTTTGCCGAATATTTAGAAAAAAATCAATAGAATAAAAATGAAATTTAAGCAGGTAGATACAGGATCGGCTGAAAACTGGCTCGCAGGGACATTTTTACCAAAGACTTCTGAAACAATTCCCGCACCCCGTTTTTCACCCCTTGGTACTGTCGCGTCCACATTGACTATTGCCAGTGCTGTGTCTATTGGCTCCAATATGGTGGATGTGCGCAATGGAGCTATGACCTTGCCCGAGGCTGTTGCCAATGGAGTTGTCAAGGGAACGGCGGCAACACTTATTATCAATGCTACTGCACGAAGCACCGTCTTGCAGGTGGTGCTGTCCGCCGCAGTTCTTGCAGGAGCAGGCTATGCTATTGATTCCTTGATGAAAAAAAATAAACGAGATCTTTGCAGTACCAATACTGCGGGGGAATGAATTGTGCCTTTTACTTCCCAGACACTATTTAGCATTGTTCATGAGCTGGAAAACCGTATACGTTTTCGTTCAAAAATTCTGAAAAAAGAAGAAATAGATCCTGATTATTTTGAGGCGAGTCTTGAAAATATTCCGGGTGTTGAAAATGTCAGGGTTAACACTCATGCAGGTTCGGTTGTTGTTGTTTATGATGGCCGTACTAAAACAAGAAATACGATCCTGATTGGTCTCAATGATCTTCCTGAAGAAATATTTAATGGCAAGGGGCGAGATAAAGGGGTGCAGTCAATTCTGTCTCTTGCCCTGCGAGGTGCTGTTTCCCTGTCGGTGTTGTTTCTGCCAAATTTTCTTGCTGCTCCTGTTGTTATAGCCCTTTCTGCACCAATAGTCTGGGAAGGTATCAGTACTCTTTGGTCCAGGGGGGTGAAGGTTGAGGTTCTTGATGGCGCTGCTATTCTTTTTTGCCTGGTAAGAAGTGAGTATTTTGCTGCCAGCAGTATTGTTTTTCTGCTGTCGGCCGGTGAGTATCTTGAAGAGTTGAGTGAAAACAGGACAACAGGACTTCTTAAAAGCCTGTTGAAACCACAGGTAGAGAATGTCTGGATAGAACTTGATGGGCAGGAGATTGAGATTGCTGTTGATCAGGTTCGTATTGGTGACAGGGTAATTTGTGGCGTTGGCGAGATGATTCCCCTGGATGGCATTGTTGTTGACGGTGAGGCCCTGATTAACACCAGTTCAATCACGGGAGAATCTGTACCTGTTCATGTTGAACCTGGTGCTGAAGTTCTTTCAGGTTCTGTTGTAGAAGAAGGGCGAATCATTTTTGAGGCTGGCAGGATTGGTGCTGACACCTCTATGGCACGAATTTCGACCTTCCTTGAAAACTCCTTGCGTTTCGAGTCGGAATCGCAAAAAAAGAGTGATGAACTGGCGGATAAACTGGTTCCTGTCACCTTTGGGCTTGGTCTTGCTATTTTAGCTGCGACCAGGGATTTGACCAAGGCCGCAGCAGTGCTGACTGTTGATTATTCCTGCGCAATTAAACTGGCAAATCCGGTGGCTGTGCGGGTTGCCATGTATACTGCTGCCAAACAGGGTGTACTCCTGAAGGGTGCCCAGGCCATGGATGGTCTGGCACGAATTGATACTCTGGTGTTTGACAAAACTGGTACCTTGACCAGGGGCAAGCTCCAGGTCACCGACTTGCATGGTGTGGGACTTTCCGATGTCCAGTTGTTGACCATAGCTGCAAGTGCCGAAGAACATTATTCTCATCCGGTGGCTGATGCGGTGGTTAATGCAGCCAGAGAGCGCGGCTTTGAACTCCCGCCTACCAGTGAGGTAGACTTTATTGTCGCCCATGGGGTCTCTGCCTATATTGACGGGAAAAATGTTCTGGTAGGCTCAAGACATTTTATTGAGGATGATGAGCAGGTTGATTGTTCTGCTGTGAAAGAGCAGGTGGAGATCTTGCAAAAAGATGGCAAGTCTATCCTTTATGTGGCTCGGGAAGGTGAGCTTGCCGGCATAATAGGGCTGAGAGATGAGTTACGTCCGGAAGTCAGACCTGTGCTCGAAGGATTAAAACAGGCCGGCATTAAAAAACTGGTTATTCTTACAGGTGATGCCGAGTTGACAGCCAGGGCTCTTGCGGCAGAGCTTGAAGCCATAGATGAGGTGAGGTGGGAGCTCAAGCCAGAAGACAAGGCCCGGATAGTCAGTGAATTACAGGAAGAGGGTGGAACTGTTGGTTTTATAGGTGATGGCGTCAATGACGCACCTGCTCTTGTTTCTGCTGATGTTGGAATCAGTTTGCCTGAAGGAGCTGATCTGGCCAAGGAATCAGCGCAGGTCATCTTATTGAAGGATAATCTCTATCCATTGCTGTATGGACGACTGATTGCCCTTCGCAGCCATGATACCATTGCCCATTCTTTTTATGCGGCAGTCGGATTGAATTCGGCCTTTCTCCTCATGGCAAGTTTGGGTTTGATTATGCCGGTAACAGCGGCTCTCCTGCACAATATGAGTACCATCTCCATTCTTGGTTATGCAGGACTCAGGGGAAAGAAAAAATTGCTGGAAGAGGAAAGTTCGGAATCACAGGAATCTGAATCAGGCAGAGATAAATAGATGAAAAAAATGTATACATCATTACAGGATGCCCCCATCAACGAAGATCTTACGGTGCTGGATGTAACCGATTCTCGTTTGAATGCATGGTTGCAACGGCTGGGAATTTTCACTGGCGGTCATCTCATCAAACATGATGAAGAAATAAATTATCATCCGGTACGCGTTCGCACTGCGGTGGGCGAGGTTGTTGTTCCGGCCGGGCTTGCAATCAAGGTTTTTATTCATACCGATGATGATGCCAAAAAAACTCTGGTGGAAATGAACAAGGGGGAGACCGGACATATCGAAGCCCTGACCTGCGGGAAAGGTTGTATCAATGCTCTTGGCCGCCTTGGCTTGAAAGAGGATGAAGATTTTACCTTTGTTCGGCCTTTACCCCATATGGATTATATTACCATAATTAACAGGCGTGAACGTACTCGTCTTTCCGAGGGAGAGGCTGCAAGAATTTGGGGAAAGATAGAGGGACAGGACGCAACACAATTCTATTTTGCAAAAAGAAACAAGCCTTTTGTGGTGCAGGAAATTATTGGTGGCAAGAAAATAACCCGGCATTTGATGACCCACGGTATCCTGATCGGTAGTGAAATCATGCTGGAGTCGATTACCCAGACCCAGGAAATTCACGCTCCTAATACGGAACATATCACTGTTTCCAGTCGGGGAGGATTACGAATGTATCTGACTCCGTTCCAGGCTGCCCGGATCATTGTTAAAACATCTGCCCGGACTGACACGGATGCTCAGGTGTTTTCCGGGCAGGAAGTGTAGACAACTATGCTTTTTCTGCTGCTTCAGCTTGAGCTTCATTCCACATTTCCGAGTATTTCTCTTTGGTGGAAGACAGTGAGTCGTCAATTTTCATTTTTGTTTTGTAGGCAGTTTTCATGGTTCCTTTTACAGTTCGATCGAAAAGGTTTTCCTTTGTTGCTTGGTCTTCGCTTTTCAGACCAGCCTTTTTGCCGGCCCTGTAGGTCAGGTAGCCAGCAGTACCGAGAACAGCCCAGCCAACGGGGTTATTTACGAATGGAATGGCAAGTAAATGATATGACATTATTTTTCTCCTTTATCTTCTTTTTCTTGTGCAGGTTCTGGAATTTCCATAATTTGAGAGGCGGCAGCTTCTTCTTCACCCTTCTTTTTTCCCTGACTGTAGAGAAGGTAACCGCCAAGACCAAGAATGGCCCAGCCAACAGGATTTGTGGTAAATGGAATGTAAAGCATGTTATTCCTCCTTTATATATGTTTAAAAATGGTATGGGGAACATTGTTGTTCTCAACTTCTGAGAGTATAATAAAACAGGGTGTTTTTGCTGTCAAGTGTTTAAAATCATTGAGTTTTTGTTTGTTGTCGCCAATAAATTTTCAGTTGCCGAAGTTTATGCTGAGGATTGTCAGGTAACTGATTGATATTAAAAGGTTGAACTATGGGTGTTGCTAGACCGGCTGGAACTTTTCAGATGAATAGATCGGTATTAAAAAAATTTGGGATTAAGGTAAAACAGTCCATGCCCGGCAGGATGAGAGTGCGGGTCAAGGGCTTGCAGCGAAAGACTCAGGCCTCGCTCTGGATGAAAGAGCATTTGCTGCAGGTTGCAGGGGTGGAAAGAGTTGAGACTCGTTTTGCAACCGGTTCGGTTATTATTGTCTTTGATGAACATGCCACTTCAGTGAAAGTGCTTCTGAGAGAAGTGCTTGGTCAGGTTGTTCAGCCTGTTGCATATCCAGAATCTTCTGAACCTGTTCCTGGTTTTCAAAAGCTTTGCGATACCTGTGATTGTGATGCTCAATTGACTTTTTCCCAGAAAGTTCGGCGAGTCGGCTGGCTGACTGCCTTTATGGCCTATTCTGCCGTGAGAATATGGCTTTTCAGGCTGCCCTTGCTGCAGACACCTTTCAGCCTGATTGGTATTGCTGCTATTGCTGGAACACTGCCCCTGGTAAAAGAGGCGGTAAGCGATACTCTCGAGAAAGAGAAGGTGACGGTGAAGCCTTTTCTGGCCTTTGGGTCGATAGCAACGATCCTTATGGGTGAAGCTTTCTCTGCCTTGCAGATTATCTGGATTTACAATGTGGCTGAGCTGACTGAGGATTATGTGGCTCAAAAATCGAGAAAGGCCATACGTGAGATTCTGGAGGTTGCGCCGGCAAAGGCCTACGTCATGGTTGACGGTATGGAGGTGGAAACAGCTGTCTCCAGGATTTTGCCTGATGACATTGTAGCTGTTCACACCGGCGAAAAGATTCCTGTTGACGGTATTGTTATTGATGGCGAGGCATTGGTTGATGAAGCATCGATTAATGGTCGCTCTGAGGCTGTTTTTCATGGTGTAGATGATGAGGTTTGGGCCGGAACCATTGTCAGTCAGGGAGTTCTTTTTGTGAGAACGATCAAGACTGGAGAAGATACCTATCTTGCTCATATCATGAAAATGGTAGAGGATTCCCTGGACAATAAGGCTCCTGTTGAACAGAAGGCCGATCAGCTTGCCGCCAGATTGTTAAGAATTGGCCTTGCCGCCACAGCCGTTACCTTCCTGTTGACCTTTGATCCTATGCGGGCCTTGACGGTTATGTTGGTAATGTCTTGTCCCTGCGCGACAGTTCTGGCTGCTTCCTCCGCCGTTACAGCTTCAGTTGCTAATGCCGCAAAGAATTCCATTTTGATTAAGGGCGGTTTGTATCTCGAGAAGGTAGGCTCTACTGATGTGTACTGTTTCGATAAAACCGGAACACTGACTATGGACCAACCTGAAATAATAGCCGTTGTTGGTAGAACGCCGAGTATTTCGGAAGATGCTATATTGACCATGGCTGCAACGGCAGAATCCCATAATCAGCATCCAATGGCAAAGGCAATTCTTGCTGAAGCAAGTGCCAGAGGAATAGAAACCGAGCCCCATGCGGTCTGTGATTTTAAGGCTGGCAGGGGAGTGCTTTGTACTGTTGGGGGAGATGTTGTTATTCTGGTTGGGAATCGACAGTTTATGGAAGAGCATGAGGTTGATGTTCGCTGGTTTGGTAAAAAGGCAGCAGCCCAGCGTCAGCTCGGCAATACTGTAGTGTATGTCGCTAAAAACGGCAGGGTTCAGGGAATGCTTGGCATTGCCAACCCGGTGAGACCTGAGGCTGTCAGGGTACTGCACTGCCTGAAAGGAGATGGGGTAAAAAGAATTGAGTTGGTGACCGGTGATAATTCTGATGTGGCAAAATCCCTGATGGATGTTTTCCCCTTTGATGATTGCCGTGCGGATCTTATGCCAGAGCAGAAAGCGGCAAGGGTTGATGAATTGCAACGAGACAGATCGGTTGTCATGGTTGGTGATGGTGTTAATGATGCCCTGGCCCTGACCAGGGCAGATGTTGGTGTCGCCATGGGAGTTGGCGGGGCTGAAGTGGCAATGGAAGCAGCGGATATCGCTCTTGCCGACTCTGATCTTGAGGGCTTGATGAGGGTGAGAAATCTCAGTCACAAGACGATGAAGGTTATCGATCAGAATCATTACTTTGCGGTTTCAACTGATCTGATAGGAGCAGCTCTTGGCATGCTTGGGGTGCTCTCTCCAGTTATGGCTGGAATGATTCATATTATGCACACAGGAGGTATCCTGGTGAACTCCAGCAGGCTCTTGTCATGGGAACCTCCTGTTGATCCAATCGAATATTGTAAAAATTGTCAAAGAGATCCGGTAACAGGAGGGAAATTGTGTGAACAGAAGGAAACAATTTTTACTGAAAATGATACAGAGCAACAATAATGATTCAGGGGGAAATGTCTTAATCCTGCTACGGAGTTGTGATAACAAAATGTCCTGAATCAGGAAAGACTAGTGAAGAAAACATGGTAAATACTTTCTGAAACTCTTGATTTTTCTGGCTGACAAGAGAGATCCGTTACTTTGCTCTTGACGAAGGATGGCGAGAATTTATATGTTTGCCCGAGATATTAACGTTTTTTACCTTGGCTGGTGATTATGACAAAATACAGTAATGAAGAGATCGTAGACAAGTTTTTGGACAATACCCGTTATTTGAAAATTGCCCATCATGTCCCTGGCAGAATCAGGGTTAAAGCGAGTTGGACTGGTGCTCAAAAACTTGCCAGAGAAGATACCAGTGATTTCGGGGAGGTTATAGACAGGATTCCTGGAATTCTGGAGTACCGGGTTAACAGGAAGGCCTTGTCTGTAATAATTAGTTACGATACTGAAATCTTGCCCTTTAAACTTTGGGAAGATGTAGGAGTTCTTGGTGAAAACCCTGGTAACAGGACAGATGTTAAAAGCAGACTTTTAGATATTCTCAGCGAGGCATAGTGTAAGGAGAACCGTATGGAAGAACAGAAGGATTCTACCCTGAAACAGGGCGTTGATATGGTTGATGGCTCAACGTCTTCTGCAGGCGGTGAAGAGGTACAAAATACCCAACCTGAAAACATGCAGGCATCTCGGCAGCCGGCAGGAGAGGATGTTCAGGCTGGGCTTGAGGGTGCAGAGCAAATGAAGCCCCGGCAACCGGAACAACCTGGGCAGAATATGCAGCAAATTCCTCCGGGATACGCCATTGATCCTCAGACGGGACAGTTGGTATATATTGGTCAGTTTCAGCAGCCTCAGCAGCCATATACTCAGCCCCATGTGGTATATGTTCAGCCACAGCCGAGTCCTGAACAGATTGCTGCTGAACAGGCTGCTGCTCAACAGCGTTACGGAATGATTGTTAATTCTGTAGAGCAGTTTCTTGAAGGAGAAGCGTCTGTTTCCGATGTGGTAAAGACCTTATACACCACAACCAGTCAGGATGATCAGCTCTGGAAAGGTGTTGTCGTCGGCGCTGCTGCGGCAATCCTGTTAACCAGTGATCCTGTAAAAGAGGTTATGGGAAAAACACTTGGCGGTTTGTTTCCCGGCTTAAAAGAAGGGAAGAAGGCATCTTCTGAAAATTCAACAGAAAAAGCAGAGGACATTTCTCAATCGACTATTACAGAAAAGGAGTAAGGCATGGAAGAAGTATACACAACAACTGATGCTGTTCATCACGGTACCACGATTCCACAGACTGAGCCCTTGCATCAGTATGCTCCGGTTTTGGAAAATAATCAATCGATGATTGCCAATCAGTCCAATATGGAACAGCCTGTTCTGCTGCAACAATATGGACAGTTGCCTGTGCCATCAGGACAGTCTCTGGTTAATTCGGAAGTTGTTGCAGCCGGAGTGATGGGGCTTATTGTTGCCGGAACGGGGGCAATGGGAAGTAATCTTCATAAGGTTCAGGATGGTGATATGACTATGGGGGCGGCTGTCACCGACAGTTTAACCACTGGAGCCGCAGGAGGTGTAGCGGCAGCGGCAGCTACCATGGCAACGAAATCCCTTACCTCGGGAGGCTTAACTGGTCTTGCTGTAACCCTGGCAACGGCTACCGGAGTAAGTTACCTACTGGGAAAGAAATAGACAGATTTCAGGATAAATAACGATTAACAGAACTGAAAGGATTTTACAGAGAAGGAGAAAAAAATGGCGGATTATAACCAGCAACAAACGCAAACGCTTTATCAGCAGCCAGTACAACCAGTAGTGCAGCCAACAGCGACTACCACAACTCTTCCAGCATCTTCGGCTCTTGGACTGAATGTTCAGGACACCAATTTCTGGAAAGGGGCTCTGCTTGGTGCGGCTGTTACCTTGTTAATTACTAATGAATCAGTGCAGAAGGGTGTTGTCAAGACCGTTTCCAAACTTACCGCTGCAGCCCAGACAGGTATTGAGGAGATGAAGGAAAAATTTGAAGACGCCAAGGCGGAAGCCCAGGCGGAGTCACAACAGAAATAGTTTGAGACATTTATTCTTGAGGTTCATTTACGAGTTTAGGGGCAACTATCCTCTGTTGTCCCCTTGAAGATTGCTGAAATGAAATTTTTTCTTCGTCATAGAAAACCGTATAGAACCAGAATACAATTTCCGGCATTAAAGAGACAGTTTTCTGTTTGCGGGGAATTGGAAAAGGAACTGCTTGAAAGGCTGAATGTTGCTACGGTTGTGGTGCGTCCTTTGACCGGTTCCGTCATTTTTGAGCATCCCGCTCAGCAGCTGTCTCTTGAACGTTTGTTGTTTGAGGTAGAAGAGGTGTTAAAAGATTTGTCTGAGAGAGCTGGCAGACAATCAACCTCTTCTGCTGAAAGTCGTTGCCCGGCGATTCAAACGGATGGAGAAGGGGGCAGGTATCATGTCAGTGGTACGACTCTTATCCTTTCCGGGATGTATCTGCTATATCTTTTTGGTAAGCGTCTTTTGGGCGGGATTGCGGCTTCAGCTTCTCTTACTTCCCGGATTTTCACACTGCCCGCTGTTGTTGCCGTTGGTTTGTCTCTTCCTGTTCAGAGACAGGCTGTCGATAATCTGAAAAAGAATGGCAAGCCTGATATGGGGCTTATTTCAACCGTTCTTCTTTATTTGTCAATTCTTACTGGCAATGTGGTGGCTCCTCTCACCGTGTTCTGGCTGTTTAATCTCTCAAGCTGGCTTGAGGACCGAATTCGTATAAAGACCCGTCAAGCGGTAAGAGATATGCTGACCGGTAAGGTGAAAAAAGCCTGGCTGGTTCAGGATGGTCTGGAAATTGAAGTTGATGTCGAAACCCTGACAGCGGGCGATGTGATAAGCCTCAGACTTGGCAATACTATTCCTGTTGATGGTGTGGTTATGGCGGGGACAGCGCTTGTTAATGAAGCTTCACTGACTGGTGAATCCATGCCAGTGACTAAAAATCCAGGAGATTATGTTCTTGCAGGAACCACAATAGCAGAGGGGCATCTTCGGGTTGAAGTTGACAAGGCCGGACAGGATACCCGTCTTGCTTCGATTATCAAGCTTATTGAGGATGCCGAGAAGGATCCGGGAAGACTCCAGCGCCTGAGCGAGATGCTGTCCCAGAGAATGGTACCTGTGTCGCTTACCCTTGCCGGTCTGACCCTGCTGTTTACTGGTAATATTTTACAGGCTATGGCGGTGTTGATTATCACTTGTCCATGTGCTGTCCGCCTCTCGACTTCGGTGGCAGTGAGTTCGGCAATGGCCTTGTCAGCGAAAAAGGGTGTTCTTGTTAAGGGCGGCAATTATATAGAGTTGGCCGGGAGGGTAAATGTTCTGGTGCTGGATAAAACCGGTACTCTTACCTTTGCGGTTTCTGAAATTGCAGGAATACGCGTTCTCGACAGGCGCTACAAGGAGACAACACTTTTACAACTGGCAGCCAGTGTACAAAAGAACTGGCAGCATCCATTGAGTCGCGCCATTGTGGCGAAGGCGGAGCAGGAAGGTTTGACAATTCTTCCCTGTCAGCATACTGAACTGGTGGTTGGTCGTGGAGTGGCTGGTCTGGTGAATGGTCAAACTGTTTGGGTTGGTAACCGCGATTTTATGGAGAGTCAGCAGCTTTCTTTTCCTGCTAAGGGGCTGCAGGCTGTTTCTGATTTTTCTGCTGGTGCAAGTATTGGACATCTGTTCGTGGCTGCCTCTGGAAAGGTTGTTGGTATGCTGGAGACCAGAAGCAGGCTGCGTGACGATGTGCCTGAGGGTTTAAAGCGTCTCAGGGAGATGGGGCTAAAACGTCTCGTTTTGCTTAGCGGAGATCAGCGCTCAGGAGTTGAAGAGTTAGAGCGGCAGTTTGATTTTGATGAAGTCTTCTGGCAGCAAAGTCCAGAAAATAAAGCGGCCTGGATAAGGAAATGGAAGCAGGAAAACCCGGAGGATATTATTGCCATGGTGGGTGATGGTATTAATGATACCCCTGCC
>PDWI01007296.1_pt1 | contig 13494 bp, 6 predicted proteins | sample 1430891 | NCBI WGS metagenome assembly PDWI01 (sample SAMN01162508, study PRJNA174530) | Oral metagenome, whole genome shotgun sequencing project. | biome: Marine environment; feature: Marine mammal; material: Swab sample of the gingival sulcus; isolation source: swab sample of gingival sulcus...
AACATTAAACAATATAAAAAACAAGATGGCGCTAATCGCCGCGAAGTGAAATCCGCTGACGACAAATAAGTGAATAATGCCCAACGCGACAACGCGCTTGGTCAAAGCGTCGTCTTGCATTTCGCCGAGCAATAAGGCGCGGTAGAGCGTAGCAGCGTTTTTAGGTAAGGTCGCCCCGTAATCGAGCAGGTATCCCCTCAGCCAGTGCGCGCTGCGCCTTACAATAATATCCGGCGGCGCCTTAACTGCCCTTGCGACACGCCCTTTAATATAACCACTATAACCGAGCAATTGATAATGCCGCTGATAATTATAGCTGTGCCGATTTAACGTCTTTTGGCGCTGTAAGGTAACCGCTTTTAAGACGATACAGCGGCCTTCTAATTCGTCAGTCAAGCCCTTTGCCTTTAATTTGTACTTGCGCCCGTCGATATAAATATCGGCCTTATCATCGGCAATGCGGTAGACGTAGCCACTGACCGAATCGCCCAAGTCGACGGCGTTGTACTGTCGCCAAACCGACTGCACATTTGCCACAGTGAGCGCCAAAATCAAGCCGTAAAGCAAAAAACGCCTGTGACCGCTCGGGCAGAGCAACGCCGTAAATCCCAATATAAACAATATGTAATAATATGGTAATTGTAATGCCGCCAGACAAAGCCAAAAAATTAAGTAAATCAAACCATCACCTCTATATCCATTGTACAGCATACGGCGCAAAAAGTCGCATGCAAGCTGCACACTATAGGCAAACTAAAACCAAACGTCTTATAATTGTATTTACTTTATTGGCAAATGCGATTAGAATGTTGTAGGGAGATAGTATGAAAGAACACTTTGAAGAGAATCAAAAGCGATATATTAAATTTGGCATATTGTACGAATTGATGATGATATGCATTAGGCCCTACGCCCTCAAGTTTTTAACGCGCATCGGTGGCACACCCTTTGACATTGCGCTATTTAATGCCATGAAGGGCGTATTTATGGTACTGGTCGTCTTGCCGGGCGTCTTTTTAATCAACCAAATTGTCAATAAAAAGCGCGTTACCGCCTGGCTGGTTTTGGCAACCGGCGCACTTACACTGTTCAATGTCTTCATCCCATTTGTACCGCCCGGCGCGCAACCGATGGCCTATATTGTGCTCAGCGCGGCGATGATGATACCCACTGCCGTTTACGGACCGAGCTATCAGAGCATAACCGGCGAGCTCTTTCCAATTAGGCGCTCGCAGGTCGTGGCGAAACGCAATATGTATACCGTGGCCTTTATCACGACGTTTTCACTGGTCAGCGGACTGCTCTTTAAATACTTTGCGACTGACAAACAGAGTTCCATTTTTATTTATCAAATGCTATTTTTGTTGTCCTTTGTGTTTGCTGTGGCGGGATTCTTTGTCTTTAACAAACTCTACTATCGTCCGACTAGCCCAGTTGAAAAGGTCAATGTCGTCAATGGCTTTAAGTCTATTTTAAAGCAAAGACCCTATCTTAAATTTATCACTGCCTCGGTCCTGTTCCACTTCGGCTGGCAGATGGGCTGGCCGCTATTTGGCATCTACATGATCGACACGCTGGGCGCCGACGAACTGTGGTTGGCAATTATCAACATCGGCTCATCCATCGCCATGATGATCGGACATAAATTTTGGCCTATCTTTATCGAAAAATACGGTCACGAGCGGACTTCGACTGTAGCGACACTGGGCATGGCGCTGACGCCAATTCTCTATGCAATTTCGCCCAATTTGCCGCTTTTGGCAGTACTGAGCAGCATTTCTGGCATATTTACATCGGGTACACTGACCATTTTATTGATTGACCTGTTAGAAGTGTCGCCCGAAAAAAATCGCATTATCTTCGTCGGCGTGCACAGTACGTTGACCAATATTACTTGGGCGATTTCGCCCTTTGTCGGGCACTGGTTTTTTAGCACTTTTAATATCTACATTGCCCTAGTCGCAACTGCCGCCTTTAGAATGATTGGCAGCATCGCCTTTATGGTCAGAGAGCGCAGGGTCTAGCCCAGAATATTCACACTACTACAAAAAAATCGCTTCAACCTTTGGGATATCTGTGCTCTAAAAATTTTCACCATACACTCATCAGGTATGACTCAAATTGTTATAACACAGCTATCCTCAAATCTTATAGCGTTTTTTACGCACTGGTGCGAATATTCTGGGGCTAGTTATGCACCAATTTTGCCAAAGCGATGATTTCGGCTTTCTTGTCCTCGGCGATGTCGCAGATTTCAAACTGCGGTTTGGCTATGTAGTAGCCCTGTATATAGTCGACGCCAATTTTTATCAAGTATTCGAGTTCAGCCTTGCTTTCGACGCCTTCTGCAATAATCCTGGCACCAATCAAATTGCTATACTCTATCAAATTGGCGACGCGCTGTTGTTTTTCCCCTGCTTCGTGTACATTTCTAATCAAGTGCATGTCGATTTTAATAAAATCAGGCTTTATCTTCAACAGCGTCTTATCTGAGGAATAGCCCGAACCAAAATCATCGATGGCAATCATGCAACTGTAGTCATCTTTGTAACCCTGTTTCACTGCCATTGTCTGGTCGTTAATTTCTTCTGCCTCAGTTATTTCGATAACAACTCGATCGCCATATTTTTGAAGTTTCCGCCTGACATTCTGCTCTGATTCTTTAGGTAATGTCTTGCTGGCAATGGAATTGATAAATATCTTCTTGTCTTCAAACAATTCGCCGTTGCGCGCTATACTATCTAATACGCACTCGAATGTAAGCTGCTCTATTTGCGACAACTTAAACTGCGTTTTGGCAACTAGCATGACATCTGATACGGTTTCGAGAATGTTTGAGGTCGGTCGCATCAGCGCCTCATAGCCCATTATTTCGGCGCTACGAGCATCTACTATCGGTTGGAATGCATATTTTACGAGTTTATTCTCTATCATATTATTCAATTCTTCTTTAGCGGATAAAATAATGTATTCCTTGTCAAATAAAACTCTATCAAACTCATTTATCGACCCCTTATCGGAATGCTTGGCACCGTACATGGCAAAATCGGCATACTTGTATAATTCATCGTAGCTCATTCCGTCGTCGGGATACCAACAGATGCCAACAGACGCCCGTATCTTAACGCTTTCAGATTCGGAAATCGTCAATTCGGAAGAGAGCAATTTATGGTGAATTTTAGTCACTTTATTGCGAACCTTGTCTTTGTCGCCATCGTAAGCCATAAAAACGAAGAATTCATCGCCGGCAAAGCGCGATACATCCGCATTATCCAAATTGAGCAAACCTATAATCGATGCCGTTTGTCTTAAGTATTCATCGCCCCAGTCGTGTCCGTAGGTATCGTTAATATACTTTAGATTGTCTAAATCCCACATAATCATTGCTGCACTTTGCATTGGATTGGCAGTTAGTTTTTCTTCAACACAGCGCTTAAAGTGAGTTCTGCCGAGTAGCTGCGTAAGCGGATCGTGATTCTTCTCGTATTCTAATTTTACAATTTCTAGGTATTCTTCAGTACAATCGGTGTAAACGTGAAAAACTCTTGAATTGACGGTTTCCTTTACATACTTAATGTAAAATGGATGCATTTTTAAAGGCTCTTTGGCATTGACCTCCATAATCTTGGTGTCGCCATCTATTTGCTCTGAACCGACAAAACTTAAATCGTAGTTGCGCAATCTGTAGTTTATCATGGCTTGATAGTCTTCGGCGCTATATATCTCAAGCGCCTTCTCCAGCGGGTCTAAGTCGCGCAATAAAATACTCATTCTGCCAGCTCTGCTAAAGGTATTATTGTCTGTATTTTCTTCAAAGATAACGATACCGCGCCCAATGGTTTCGAGTATGCGCTGCATTTGTAAATATGTATTGGCCACATCGACAGACATCTCCTCTATTTTATCTTTCAGCAAATTTATTTCCCGTATACCGGTTTCCGAAAACACGATTTGATCGTCTGCATCCATTTCTTCAATTTCCTTGGCCAAAGCCACTATCGGCCTGGTAAATAAATTGGCGAGAATGACTGTTAAGACAATGGCCGTTAAAACACTTATGGCAACCGCTACAATAATACCGCGGCTATAACCGGCCGAATTGTAGTGTAGATTTCGTTCATCAAATAGTAAAACCAGCTGCCAATCATTATCGTAGTAGGAATCTTTATCGTAAATATTTAACTTATTCTCAATTCCGTATATTGTATTGTCATCTTTATTTTTTATGACGTAAAAGAATAGGTCTTCGGACTCAGCGCGCTTTTCGTAATAGCTATTAACTTTTCTGCCATACGATAAAGTCTGATCTTCGGCTATATCAATTTCGTCGCCAAAGTAGGCAGCTATCCCCACTTTTGCACTATTGCCATTAGACGCATCATTTTCTAACACTGCAAAGCCGGAATCGTAATGCGTGTTTAAATAAGTCGATTGGACGACGTCCTGAATCAGCGCGCTGCCGATTTCGACGCCGAGCACACCGTATATTTTTTTAGAGTATTTATCGATGATAGGCCGCACATAGACAAAACTGTCCGAGCCATTATTTAATAGATCTTGTCTAGTGGCCCAGTAGGAAAGCCTAGAAGCGTTTTTATCTTCGACAGATTGATATTTACTGATGACTTCACGCTTTATTTTTTCGATATCTTTATATTTTCCCAGATCGATATTTGGCTGCCAACGAATCCCCAGTGTTATCCCCAGGTCACCAGCCAACTTGTAATCGCCCAATTCAAGCGTTAAATCGGAATTGTTTTTATTGCTAAACCACTCATTTGAATCGTGAATAAAATAGATTTGATCTTTGCCCTTGCCCTCTGCCATTTCTTCGTTTAACAGTATAAAGCAACTTGTGGCGTCGACATTTTTTAGGTAGTCGACCAGACAATTGACGATGTTATCGTTGATTTTTAACGGGCTGTTGTCGGTCTTGCTCTTCCAGTACTCAGTTTCAACGGCGTCCATAAAGACGTTAATCGCATCCTTTGACGACCATTTGTTGACCATGTTTTTTTCAAGTCTATAGGCACTTTGTCCAAGACTATCTGAATAATAGCGGTACGTCGAAGTTTCAATCATTTGAACGACGTCAATTTGCGAAAAGACGACATAAAAAAAACCAGCTTGTAATAAGAGTACTACAAGCGCTATAATAGATACCTGTAAAAATGCAGAAATTCCCCTTTTTTTATTCACGTTACTCACCAATCGTACTATTTATTGTAATTCTGAAGCGTTAGATTGATTTTTTTCACAAAAGAGCGATACCACTTATCAAAATACTCTTCCGCCAAATAGCGCTCTAAGACTTGCTCATACTGCTCTCCACTTTTAAGCCTAGCTTTCACGTCTTCGGCATCTTTCTTAGCAAACTGAGCAAATTCTTTTTCAATTATAATTCTTACATCTTCGTAGCCATCTAGCGCCTCCGGCGTATAAGACAGCTTCTCCTTAAACTGATTAATGCCAACGTTTAACGTCTGTACAATATTTTCATCTATATTATTAGCTGATTCGTATTCGGCGATTACAGATTTTTGCATGGCCGCCTTACTGACCGGAAAATACGAAGACCTAATCGTAAAATCTAAATTGTGTTCTCCCTTGGTAATCCACTTGATAAAATTTATACAAGCATTGTTTTTACGCTCGTCGCTAGCGACGACAAATAGTCCACCACCTTGATTGATAAAAAGACTATAGCCGCCCTTCATGTAGGGTGAATGCATCACTTTTAAATCTATACTCTCTGCACGCTCATCTACATAGGTCTGTTTGGGAAAATAACTCGCACTGGTCGTATAGGAAAGGCCAACGATTAATTTGCCTATTTTTATATCTTCAGAGACAAATTTACCCTGTTTCCCAGCGTGCCCCTTAACCACCGGCAAATAGTACATATCCCATAGTTTTCTGGCGTTTTCCCTACTCAGATTTAAAACGGTTTTACCGCCGCGCGTCGACAGCATATCAAAGCCCAATTGCTTTAGTGTGACAAAGAAATAATTGGCGACGGAATCTACGCCAAAAAAGGCCTTTCCATCGCCCACTTCGGGCGTCAGCGCATCCGTATAGCAATAGTATTTTTCTGCCGTTTCAACCAAGTCGTCGTATTCTTCCAAGTCTTCATATTCTACATCGGCAGCATTCATAAACTTTTTAAACTCAGTGTCGTTAATCAACAAAATGTCGGACGATCTCGCTATCGGAAACATAATCAATTTTTTCTCATTATCGCGCTCAATATAACCGACATCCACAAAATCATCGACGTATTCAGCTATCTCACCGGGCGTGAAATAATCTTCAAAATTAATCAGTTCACTGCTGGCAGCTACTTTTTTGCCGATGCCCTTATAGGTAATAAAAATGTCGGGCATGGGGTAAGCGCCGGCATCGCCCTGCGCAGAACTGAGTAAATTATTGTTAATGTCATCAATGCTGCCAAATGTTCTATGTTTGACAATACAATTATCCACTTTGCCAAGCGTACTATTATAGCACTCAATCTCAGCCTCAAAGGCCTCTTTTTGACCGCCTCTATAATATGACCAAACATTTATTGTAATCGGAGTACTATCTTTGCTATCAGTAGAACAACTGGAGATACTTACAGCCAAAAGCAGTAATACCATGACTATACAAACCACTTTTTTGATGTGCATACACTCCCCCTTTTTTTACTCAAATTTTTATAAAGTGACTATTTACAAATCTATGGTACTTTTCATAGGCTAGCGCGAATAATCTGGGGTTATAATAAAGACAAACAACTTTTTAATTTAAGTCTTATTTCTATTCGTTTATTTAATGATATTATATCAGATTTATCATACTATGTCTTTAGCATATTTTACCTTCTAATTTTTGCATATTTGTTTTAATTGAAGAATTGTTCAATAAAGTGTATAATAATTACAATGGTTTAGCATGAGTTATAAGGAGGGAAATATGTCAATTGATTGGAAAAACCTAGGCTTTTCGTATATTAAAACAGATTATCGTTACATTGCCAGATGGAAAGATGGCAGCTGGCAGAAGGGCGAGTTGACGACCGATAACGTGATTCACATCGCCGAATCGTCAACCGCCATTCACTATGGCCAACAATGCTTTGAGGGGTTGAAGGCATACGGTACCAAAGATGGCGGCATTCAATTGTTCCGCCCCGACGAAAATGCCAAACGCCTAAATAGAAGTGCCAGGCGCATTATGATGCCGGAAGTACCGGTTGAAATGTTTGTAGACGCCTGTGTGCAAGTCGTTAAAGCCAACGAAAAATTTGTTCCGCCTTACGATTCAGGTGCTACGCTTTACTTGAGACCCTTTTTGATTGGCGTAGGCGACAACATTGGCGTTAAACCCGCTCCGGAATACATTTTTAGCGTCTTCTGCATGCCGGTTGGCCCCTACTTTAAGGGCGGCTTAACGCCGGTCAACTTTAGTCTGGCAGAATACGATAGAGCGGCCCCTATGGGTACGGGTGCGGCTAAAGTAGGCGGCAACTACGCAGGTAGTCTGTTGCCACACGAAGAGGCCGCCAAGGCGGGCTTTGCCGATTGTATCTACCTAGACCCCAAAACGCATACCAAAATAGAGGAAGTCGGCGCTGCCAATTTCTTTGGCATTACGCACGACGACACATTTGTTACGCCTCTATCGCCGTCAATACTGCCGTCTATCACCAAGTATTCGCTAATGCACGTCGCCAAGGCATACCTCAATTTAAAAGTCGAAGAACGCGACTGTTTGATCGATAATTTAGACGAGTTTAAGGAGGCCGGCGCCTGCGGTACGGCTGCAGTCATCACGCCAATTGGCGGCATTCAGGTAAAGGATAACTTACACGTCTTCTATTCTGAAACTGAAGTTGGCCCAGTGACAAAAAAACTTTACGAAACCCTCGTCGGCATACAAAAAGGCGATGTCGATGCACCTGAGGGCTGGATTGTAAAAGTCAAATAACATGACGACAAATAACAAACAAGGGGTTGCTAAAAATGACTTTTATCATTTTAGCAACCCCTTTACAGTGCCTAAAGTCTAGTCTACAACTTAAAATTAGCCGCTTCTCTTTGTAAATCGCTAGCAATTTCCGCCAAATCTCTACTCGCGCTGTAAATTTCACTAATTGACTGCGTCTGCCTTGCGACACTGGCGCTGGCTTCTTCTGTAGAGGCTGCATTTTCCTCTGCGATATTCGATAAATTTTGAATGACGTTTATGATTTCCAAGTTTTTGTCTTCTATTACTATGGAATCTTCTTGTATTTTATCGGCTATCGCCTTACTCTTGGCAACTGCCTCTTCTATTTTATTAAACTTTTCTCTCGTCAGTTTACCTTGAATATCTGAACTGTTGACGCGTTCAGCCGCTTGTTTCATGCGGTCAACTGCTATTTGCGACTTTTCTTTTAAGCCATCGATGATCACTTTAATTTCTTCGGTGAATTTATTAGAATCTTCAGACAGTTTTCTGATTTCTTCGGCGACGACGGCAAAGCCCCTGCCGGCATCGCCCGCTCTAGCGGCCTCGATTGCGGCATTTAGAGCCAGCAAGTTCGTCTGATCGGCAATTAATTGTATCATCTCAGAGGCCTTCGAAATATCTTCTGCGCTATCGTTTGTTTCCATAATCATACGATTAATATATTCCGACTCGCGTTTGATATCCTCGCTCAGTTTGGCGAGATCGTCGAGCGCGGCCTTGCCTTCATCTTTTTTGAGATCGATATTATTTGTAGCGACTTGTAGTTCTTTTAACACTTCGATCATATCTTCTAAGTGGTTAGTACTCTCTTCAATATTCTGGGCGGCCCGCGTCGTACTGCGCGCCTGTCCAGTAGCGCCTTCGGCGATATGACCGACGGCAGAAGACACTTCTGTAGCGCTCTCTTTAGTATTCTGAGCGGTTGCACTCAGCGCCTCTGCCGTAGCCGCCGTACTACTTGCGTATTCAATAATATTAGAGACCAACGACTTTAAATTTACGACCATTGTATCCATCGCTCGCGAAATAGCGGCTATTTCATCTTTTCCATTGCTGTAATTTTTTTCCGGTACATAGTTCAAATTATAATTGGAAACTTCAGTGATGTACTTTTCAATACCCTCAAATTTCAATCGCAGCGATTTAGAGAATAAAAATGAAAATAGCAAACCGACAAAAAGTAAGATAACTGCAATTACGATGAAATAATCCCTTATGTGATAAGTGCCCTTATAAATGACTTCTTTAGGAACCGAACTAATCACATTCCAATTGACCCCGTCGACCGCTCTCATGTAATAAACGCGCGCTTCTCGGCCGAACATACCGTCAATAACCCTGCTCTTATTTGACAATAAATCAGCATAGACATTTGTCAACTTGGGAATTTCCTTGGCGTTTTCACGCTTGTCTTCTTTATTGCTGCTATACAACAGATAATCTGTTGGACTGGTCAAAAAGATATCGCCGGCGCCATCAAAAGATTTAAAACTTTCCATAAATTCAAAGAGATGCGTCAATTTAATATCACTCGCCAAAACGCCTTTCAGCTCACCGTCGGCATCTTTTACGGGCACCGAAATAGTAATTACCTTTTCCTTAGTATCGGCATCGACGTATATTTCAGAATAATACACGCCGTCATTTGCCACAGCGCCCTTGTAATAAGCTCTCGTTCTCAAGTCATCGCCTTCATCGGGAACCCAGCCATCAGAACTCTTAACCGTGCTGTCATCTAAGATTATGTAGATTGCAAATATTCCAGAACCCTTATCGAATACGTCGAGTTCTTCAAGTCTAATATCTTGCAAATTTTCGTGATTCATGATCAATTCATTTGATAAAACAAATAAAATAGACGATTTTTCATTCATCCAATCGGAAACCTTTTCACTTATTATTTGACTTTCTTTCTGAATAATAATGTTTGAATTCTTAGTTTCAGATCCCTTTGAAATACTGTAGCTAAAAATCGATAAAATTAGCATCGTCAAAATCAACATCGTGATTAATGATAAGGCCACTTTTCTCGTTAAATTCATTATCCCCTCCCAAATAAATTACAATTATTTATTGCGCATTTCGTTTTTTGCATAAAATTTTATATGTATAATCGAAATAACTTACAAAAAATATCGGCAACCTCGCTTAAAAGTTAAAATGTTTTTTTGTTCATATCAAAATATTTTTTATTTCATAACTGTTCAGCTGAGATTTCTCGATTCCGGTTTCACCTCCACTCGAAATGACAGCTTGACTGAACAGTATATGCCAATCATCGCCAAACTTATTCTTTGCCGATTGGGGACAATTTTGAAGTAGTCGATGACGCGACACGACAATAAAGCGGAAATAAAAATAATCGACAAAAATAGGTTTTTATGATTAGAATTCCGAAACATAATGTTAAATAATGGGCCGGCATAGAGAAATGTCAATACAAATCCCAAAAAGAGCCCGTAAACGACTATGAATACAATTCTATTACTCTTTTTCATCAAACTATCACCTATCTTTTGGTCAACCTCGAACAATTATAACATACTATACAGATTATGGCCTTAATCTCTATTGTTTTCACAAATACAAAAAATTGACAATTCGCGCACTTGATTAACAGAGCGCGCGAATTGTCAAACTTTGCGTCAGAACCGCCGTCTAAAATCAGTCAATAATCCAATCTAATAATAAAGCCATTGCAGCTCTCGTCACGTTCTCTTGCGGATTGAGTCTGCCGTAGTCGTCTAGTTTAATCATATCGTTGGCAACCGCCCAAGCCATCGCCGGCTGTGCGTATGATGAAACCATGGCGTAATCGGCATAGCCCATCAAGTCAACTGTAGCATTATCTAGTTTACCCACCATTTTTTGATAGCGGTAAAGTATCGTGACGATTTGCTCTTTGGTCAATACGTCTTGCGGGCCAAACATCATTTCACTATAGCCCTTAACAATGTCATTTAACTTCGCCCAAGCAACTGCATCTGAATACCATTGATTCAAGGCTACATCGTCGAATACTTGCGCTTGTTCAACTGCGGGTTGACCAGCTAAGCGATACAATAACGTGACCAACATCGCCCTGTTGACCACCGAATACGGCATAAACAAGCCGTCGCCCGTACCTTTAAATAAGCCTTTTTGAGTAAGTGTTTCAACTGCATTGTAATAATTTCTTTGCGGACTTACGTCACTGTATACCCATTCCGAAGGTTTGAGCGCTTTTTCAACTTCGGTAGTCGTCTCTACATCCTTTTTATCGCCAGTTGTCGATGTGCGCTTACTGCTCTTATCGGCCGGATCGTCATCGTCGTCATCATCTGAACCATTTGGCTGCGCACCGTCGCCAGTATGATTGTCGTCGATCGGTTCTTCTTCAAACGGATCTTTTTGGAATGCAATGTATACGTCGGCATCTCTGTCCATCGCGTCGATGTAGGCGTTAATATACACGCCTTCGCTTTCGGCAGCAACCGGTATCTTAACCATCGCAGGCTTTTCTTCGCCGTCTTCGCCAGGATACGTGCTCAATACTTCGGCGTCAATCAATGTAGAACCGGGGCCAGATTGATAATACTTGATATCTTCGGCGTAACCGACTGTACCCATAAAATACATTGGTTGGAATGTCGCTTTTAAATACCATTGTCCGTCTACTACTTCAATTTCAGCTCTCTCGTTAAGCGATGGTGCCGACATTGAATCCTCAGTGATTTGCGGTACTTTCTTCAATTTAGCAAAGATGACAAAGGAATTATCTTCTGGATTGTCTGCTGGGTCGTTGGGGTTTGAAATAGAATTGGCTTTCTCGAATTCTGCTACTATTGTGTGGTCGGCATCTACGTTTTCAACCGTATAACTTTCGACCGCACCGACGCTATTGCCGTCTACACGTACGTCGGCAACGCGATAGCCTTGATTTGGTGTAATCGCATAAATTTGAATGGCACCGGCGGTAACCACAGTAGCGCCCGTGGGCATAATCGTTCCATGCGCACCCGCGCTAGACGTCAAAGTATAAGTCTTCGGCTGTGTCTCTGGCGCAGCTAGCTTCACTTCGAGATAAGCATCTGCAGTTCGCCCCATAGCCGCAATATTCATATTGATGAAAACGCCCTTAGCGTTTACGGCGACGGGAATTTTAACCACTTTCACCTGCTGAACGCCATTTGCATCGGTGCGATAATCGACGACTTTGGCGTCGTGTAATGTCGAATCTAAACCCGCATCGTAATATTTTATTTCAGATGCATCGCCCGTCATCGCACCCATTTGCAAAGACTTAAATTCAACGACTAAATACCACTTGCCGTCGACAATTTCAAGCGTGCCATTTTCATTAATGGCCGCTGCAGCCATTGATGGTTTAGTGATGTCAGCGGCATTTTTCATACTGAAAACGGCACGGTGTTTTCCGTCGCTTAAAGTTTCCGAAACCTGTTCAGTTTCCGTTGCGTCATCATCGTCAGTCTCTGCCACATCGCCTCCGGCGCTGTGCGTCGCACTACTTATGGCGTCGTTTGTCTGTTCACTATCATCGACTTTTTCCGCGTCGCCGATTACCGGCACAAAATCGCCAAACGCCAAATAAACGTCTGTTTTAATGGCCATGGCATCCACAAATACGTTTAAGTACACACCGCGGGCGCCGGCCGTAACCGGTATTTTTACTTTTTCAACTTGTTGCTTGCCCGCGCCGTCCGTACGATAACTGAGCACTTCCGCCGCTTTCAATGTGCCGTCCAACCCATCACGATAATACATCACTTCAGACGCATTACCCGGTATTGTCCCCATATACATCGTCTTGAACGCCACAATCAAATACCACTTGCCGTCGACAACCTCAAGATTACCGCGTTCTGCAAGTGAAGGATCCGACATCGACAATTCGTCGATATTAGTGGCCTTCATCAAATCGGTCTTAACACTGTAGACGCCATCCGCTAGATTTCCTTGGGCGTATGCGGCGCCAAACGTATACGCCGAACTAAGCATCATTAACACTGCTAAAACTAAACTTAAATATTTCTTTAAAATAGCTTTCACATCTTCCTCCTAACACTGTATTAAAAATCAATTTACACGCTATCGCAACGTGTACAACATAGTCAATAATCACTTTCATTATTAACGTAATAAAATAATCTCACTATCTGCCCAAAATAGCAAGTAATAATCAAAATAAATTTATTAAATCGAATTAAAAAAATGTTTTTTTGGGTTTTAAAGCATTTTAATTAAACAATAATTGACGTCTTAGATAATTTTGTCTATAATATAACGGTAATAGACATGCGCTCGTAGCTCAGCTGGATAGAGCAATCGCCTCCTAAGCGATAGGTCGGACGTTCGAATCGTCTCGGGCGCGCCACGAAAAAACAACTCGGTAATGCCGAGTTGTTGAGAGTGTCGACAAAGTCGATAATCTCCAGACTGTAGAAAATGTTCTAGTTCGAGGCGCAAGCAAAATGGCGGGTCGCAGCGTATAAAGACATACGT
>PDWI01007297.1_pt1 | contig 13489 bp, 12 predicted proteins | sample 1430891 | NCBI WGS metagenome assembly PDWI01 (sample SAMN01162508, study PRJNA174530) | Oral metagenome, whole genome shotgun sequencing project. | biome: Marine environment; feature: Marine mammal; material: Swab sample of the gingival sulcus; isolation source: swab sample of gingival sulcus...
TAACCCGCGAGCCTTGATTGAACGCAAAGACGAGTATCGTCATACGCTGATCAAGCGTGGTGCGACTTTGGGGGCCAATTGTACGATTGTCTGCGGGGTGACGGTGGGTGAGTTTGCTTTTATCGGTGCGGGTGCCGTTGTTAAGCAGGACGTGCCAGCTTATGCGTTGATGGTGGGGGTTCCCGCTAAACAGATCGGCTGGATGAGTGAGTACGGTGAAAGGCTGGATTTGCCTTTGGCGGGTGAAAGCAGGACTACTTGCCCACATACCGGCAAAGCCTATATGCTGAAAGGCAGCAACATCACTACAGAGGGCTCAGAACATGCAGGTTGAAGCCATTTATAATCAAGGTGCCCTACAATTTAGTACGCCGCTACATTTTGTAAACAGCCTGTTCAAGGTGAAAGTGGATATTCCCGATCAGGAAATTTTGACACCTACGCTGGAACAGCAGTCAGCGAACCACCCACCCAGCGCACGTTTGGATGCTATTATTGGACGCGCTTTCCGCCAGGCCAACAAAGGCAAACCGTCTGTCAATATGAAAGCCTTACGGCATGCCTATCTTGAGGAAAAATATCTTGGCCGTTAAACATTTGATTCTGGATGTCAATGTCATTATAGACTGGTGGCTCAATGTCGGTTCAGCGGAGCATACTGAGCGCCTTATCCAGACAGCCACACCCCACCGTGTAAAGTTGTGGGTAGCTGCCACCAGTTTAGCCACACTAGATTTTGTGGCACGACGGGCATTCAAGCAGTACGGCAAATCACCGAAAGAAGCCCATGACATCGTACCTGTGTTGATGGCGGACTTGCTTGGTTATGTAAGTGTATTGTCCAATCACGGTTTTGAGCAAGCAGCACTTTATCAGCAAGCGGTTGATTTTGAAAATGCTCAAATCGCAGCGGCGGCACGTAGCTTACCGAAAGGTGCAGCCGTCGTTGTGACGGAAGATGCTGATTTCGATGATCTGGGTGAGGTGCAAGCCCTAACGCCGCTGGCAGCGTTGGCATGGTTACAGCAAGCTGACAGAGCAACCGCTATACCATTTATTGATCTGATGACACAGCAGGCTTGCCTTCGTCCGCAATTGGAAAAAGGTATTGAAACGGTGCTGCGTCACGGCACCTATATTATGGGCAAGGAAGTGGAGCTGCTGGAGACAAAGCTCGCGACTTACACGGGTGCGAAGCACTGTATTACGGTGGCGAGCGGCACTGAGGCTTTATTGATTAGCCTGATGGTTCTAGGGATTAGCGTAGGTGATGAAGTTATTACCACACCCTTCACCTTTGTGGCAACGGCCGAGGTGATTGTTTTGCTGGGTGCAAAACCGGTGTTTGTGGATATTGAGCAGGATACTTGTAATATCAATGCCGATTTAATTGAAGCAGCGATTAGCGACAAAACTAAAGCTATTATGCCGGTGAGCTTATACGGGCAGCCTGCGGATATGGATGAGATTAATGCGATTGCGGCAAAGTATAATTTGCCAGTCATTGAGGATGCGGCGCAGAGTTTTGGGGCGACCTACAAGGGTAAGAGGAGTTGCAATCTTTCCACGATAGGCTGCACCAGCTTTTTTCCCAGCAAGCCTTTGGGGTGTTATGGCGACGGCGGTGCCATTTTTACCAGTGATGATGTTATTGCACAGGCCTGCAAGGAAATTCGGGTGCATGGGCAAAGTCAACGTTATGTTCATACGCGGATTGGCGTGGGTGGGCGTATGGATACACTGCAATGTGCGGTTGTATTGGCAAAGCTGGAACGGTTTGATTGGGAAGTTGAGCAACGGATGTCAATTGGGCAGCGATATAATCAGTTGATGGATGGGGCTGGAATTCAGCGGGTACAACAGCGGGATGATCGGACAAGTGTGTTTGCACAATATACTGTCCTCAGAGGTGAGCGTGAGTCTATAAAACACAAGCTACAAGCGATAGATGTTCCAGTAGCTGTACATTATCCTGTACCGATCAACAAACAACCTGCTTATAAAACTTTGAGCTGCGATAGTTACACACCAATCGCACAGCAAGTAGCACAACAAGTATTTAGTCTTCCCATAGGAACCGACCAAGAGTTGAAGCAGCTACCCGACATAATAGACATATTGTCTCAAAGGTAGAGCACAAAAGAAGAGGTGGCTATGTCTAAGTTTAAAATAAAAGTTCTGAATTTTGCTAGGTGGCTTTCCAAGAAAGACATGCCTAAAAAATTTTACGCCTACGTTCTATCACAAAAAACACATTTTTTTTTAAAAAAGAGCAAACCATTAGTTTTAGTCTTATCCTTGGGAGAGGATGGACACTCCTATTCAGTAGTAAAAGCGGCAAAAACACTCGGACTCCGAGTATACCTTGTTTCCCCTAGACCCGTGATTCAGGAGATGATTTACTCAAACTATCTACTGAGGCTAGATCCGCTTAACCAAACTGAAGAAATCATCCAGCATGCAAAATCATATAATATCGAGGGTGTTGTGGTTGCAATCAAACATATTCTGCTTCCCGCCCAGGCAGAGATAGCGGAACGTTTAGGCTGTATTTCTGTAGGTAAAACCTCAGCAACGCTGTGTAATAATAAATTAGAGTGGAGAATGGCACTTGCAGAGTCCCAAATATTGCAACCCAAATTTTCCAAATGTCGCGACGATCTAATCAATTTGCCTGTCGTCCAAAAGCCAAAATCCGGGACAGGATCCAAAGGAGTAATATACCTCGAAGCAAACAAAAGAAATCAAGCCAATGTATTGCCTCCAGCGGGTATTGACAAGTTAACAAACCAAAAAACATACTTTGAGGAATATCTTGAAGGAGAGCAGTTTGATATAGAAGGAGTAAGTTGGAACGGAGATCATAAGATTTTTGTTTTGGTCAAAGAAAAATATATAAAGATCAAAAACCAATTCCCACCAAAATATTTTTACTTCAACCCTATAATGGATAAAGAAATCACAGAAAATATTCAAGAAACCGTTTACAAAGTTTTAGATGCATCAGGGATTATAAACGGTGCATGGCATGTGGAAGGCAGAGTAATTAACAAACAATTTTATCCGATAGATTTTGCCAATAGAATGGGGTATGAGCGCTTTGTGACAAGAGCATCCGGGGTAAACTTTGGGGCACAGCACTTGTCTGCTTTTATAGATGGGTTAAATCTAAAGTTAAACTTCAAAAAAAGGTTTTTATTACAATATTTCTCGACAACAGAAAAAGAGATGAAAATACTTTATCAGATAACAAGAGAATTTCCAGAAAATGTATTTGACCTAATAACAGAGCCTTTCAAAATGTCTACTTTAACATACCGAGGAATGATAGTGTTAGAATCAAGCGAGGAGAATGATTTTAAAAAAATAACATCTAATTTAGTCAATGTTTAACCAAAAATGAAGCAGTCGAGCCTTTTTGCAATATTAGTTTTTAGCAACTTGAGCAACCTATCTCCTACTTTGGGGTTCTTATTTAACTCAAATACATTTCAATTTTCACAGTATATAATAATTGTTTTTCTTAGCCAGTTGATATGGCCAATTTTAAATTTAAGGCTAGACATTCAAATACAGGTGGAACTTGCAAGATCAAAGCAAGATTATTTTTTTAAGCTATCGTTATATTTAGCTTTACTAGTTATCTTTCTGACAACAACGATCATTTTATTCGTAGAAAAAATCTATAGATTTGATACTTATACCTTGTGGAATAGTTTGTTACTGGGAAGTGCATTAGTACTGCAAGGAACCGCGAGAAGCAGGATAATTGCCAGCAAAGAAAAAAAAAACATAGCATATGTTGAAGCCTTCAACTTGTCTAAAAACATCTTAATATTGGCTTGTTTTTTTTTAATTAAAGAAAACCACAAGATAATTAGTTTTATAATTCACATAAACCTGCTCAATTCGCTGTTATTGTTTCTAATGGTATTTTATCTATGCAAAATACCAATAAACTTACTTTTTCTAAAAAAATACCTTAAAAAAAAACCAACTAACATTAAACTAGCATTTAACAGATCAAAAAAAGTTATTTTATATAGCTTTCCAAGTAGCTTCATTGGAATGCTAACAAGCAAACTACCTTTTTTTGCTCTAGATGCTACACTACCATCAGAAGTCTCATCTGCATTTATTGCAGCGAACAGAATCAGTTTTTCACCAATTTCATTCCTCACTTATGCAATAAGAACTTTGGGAGTAGTTGAACTAAATAAGTTAAGAAACCAAGAAAAAAACAATTATAATAAATTTTTATATGTAACAATACTTCTTAGCCCAGTTTTGCTTTCACCACTATTAATACCCCATTTTTTTCTAAATGACTTAAAGAGCATACTAGCTTTTTTAGACTCAACATGGATAGAATCTTTGGCATATCTTCCACTAATGTACATTTGGTCAGTTTTCTTTCTAATAACCGGGTGGTTAGACAGGTCTTTTGATATTTTAGGGGTTCAAAAAACAATATTTAAAATAGAAGTAATAATCTTTTTTATAACGTTAATTTTATCAATAGCCATATTCATAAACGCAGTGCCTAACCCAATAAAAATAATAGCTGTAATAACCCTTGGAACAATGCATTGCATAATATGGCTAGCCGTCATACTAAAAAAAACCAGATTAAATAACCCCTAAACCAAATGAAGAGTTCAATAACAGCCTAGATACGACCTCCAAAAAACCTAGAAAAGCAAAACCAATGAACAATAATCATATACACAATCAATTCCCAATAAAAATAATGAATTTCAAAGACCAGTATGATATTCGAAAAATAACAGATGTATTAACAAACCTAGGCTTGCGAGCAGGCACTGCCTTCAAAATAAAAGATAGTGCTGAGCATACAATAGCGTTAACAAAAAACAACACTTTAGAGTGGTTCACAGGTGAATTAAAACACAAGGAGCTAAGCACTTTAATAACTAAAGCTTTCGATATATTTAAACTAAACCACCTAGATAAAGATCCTAGGTTTTCTTTCAGACCGCGTGTCAAAAGTTACGATGTGAAAACACCATTTTTAGAAGAAATCTTTGGATCTATATGTAACCAAATGGAGTTAAAGAACTCAAAGTCAAAAAACAGACTAGAAAAACCAAAATGTACTCTACAAATTACCCATGATGTTGACAACCCTCAACTTTTAACCACATACCAAATTGCAAGAGCTACAGCACTCTTAATGCAAGGTAAATTTAGCAATGCAGAAATATTAAAAACTGCGTTTAGTTCTTTATTTTCTAGACAACAGGATCCTTTTTGGTGTTTCAAAAAAATTAATACGCTTAGCCAAATTGAAAATTTCAAATCAACTTTCTATGTGTTTTCAAGCTATCCAACTAGACACCCTCGTGACCCACGATACAACTCAGAAGAGTTACGCTATCAAAATATTTTTAAATTCTTAACAGACCAAGGTCATGAGATTGGCTTACACTCGGGGATCAACTATAATAACTTTCTAGGCAGTAGGCGTAAGCTTGGTACAGAGCCCGTAAGAAGTCATCGAGCCCATTATTGGTCTGTACCACTCACCAAATTCGAGGAGTGGCTAGACTCTATGGCACTTTCAGGAATAACAAGTGACTCGAGTTTTAGCCCTTTAACATGCGGTTTTTCAATGGGATCAATATACCCTTTATATTTTACCTCAGAATCAGGAAAAAACGTTCTCATCTACCCTTCACAGTTTATGGATGTTTATTATCATAACAACCCATTGGATGGACCGCACATAATTAGAAATATGAAGAAATTTTCAGCGGGAAACATCGAACCAGTCATAAATCTAAATTGGCATGTGAGAGTATTCTCTAATATAGGAAACTGGAAGAACTTCTCAATAGACTTTGAAAATATCATTCAAACAATTAAAGAGGAGTATGATGTAATATACAAGACTGCAAAGCAAAGTTCCCTTATGTATAATCTACATTTTAAAAAATACAAATGCACTTAAGCTTTCGGAAAAACATTGTCACTCTCGGTTTTTTGTTATGGATAGCGATAGGCTCTTCAGCGAGGGAAGATAACTTATTTATAGGTACAGGAGCACTGCTCTTCTTTTTTTTACTATTCGTAGCATATGGCAGAAAATCTTTTGAAAAAAGACAAATACTTACCTTGTCTCTCATGGTCATTTTCATTCTTACGTCCACCATGAAAATGGGAATGGAGCCAAATAAGATATTGTTTTTCTTACTAGAATTTTTATTTTGGTTTTCTATCCTTAATAGTAAAAAAAATATATCTGAATTACACATCATAGGTTGGTTCTCACTTTACACGATTTCTTTATTACTCTGGAAGATCTTCTTAAGTAAATATGATCTTTTTCACAGGGCGACGATGTTAGTTAATGGCCCAATCAAATACTCCATGATTTCTTTGATTCCATACACGTTACTTTTATTCAGAGAGCGCAGCAAAAAGCACCCGACAGCTATAGAGTTTTTAATTTTATCAGTTTTATTGCTTTCTATTTTTTCAACATTAAGTAGAACTGTAGCTGCAGTTGCAAGCATAGTAACTATTTTTTTTGTTATAAGAAACGCAAACATTCTCCAAAAAACCCTAACAATTATTGGCTTCTCGTTTTTATGGACCATAGTTAACCAAACTCGATTATTTTATATTGGAAACAGTGAGGAAGTAGGCCTACTAAAAGGAATTTTCGGAGTACGTTACCTAGCATGGGAAGAGGCTCTTATGTTAATAAAAGATGATTTGATATTCGGGGTTGGACTAACCTCATTCAAGCAAACAAACTCTTTTAACCTTGACTATCCTCATAATTTATTTATAGAAGTACTTGTAAACACAGGCATATTAGGACTTACGACACTACTTCTTATAACTTTAATGCAAGCAAGAAATTTTAATAGTTATAATCTTATTTTGTTAATAACATCAATGACAAGTGGGAATATTTTTCTCTGGATGAAGGCATTACTTATTTTACCTTTTAAACGTTGATCGCTACTATATATACAGTCTCTTCCGATATTTCAAACAGGGGGGAGGTGTTATTCAGGTACATTGGAAAAATTTTGATTTATTTATCAAGATTTGCTTGACCATAGACTCTCTTTTTAAAAATTTCAGGCTTTTCCTTGCATCATCGTTTCACCACTTTCACGGGAATCAAATACCCCAGATTCCGCTGAACAATATGCTGGTTGAACACCTGATTATAATGCTCCAAGGTCGTTGTCATGGCTTCAGCAGAACAGAAGTAGGTTGACTTCACAATTTGCGATATACGGCCATTGAGTCGCTCCACCATACCGTTGGTTTATGGGTGCTTAAGTGGAATCAGGCGCTGCTCAATGTTCAGCACCAGATAGGCCTTATCGAAGATATGTTGACCGGTAGGCTGGCGTTCACCGTTCGCAATGAAACGATCTGTAAACTCTTTACCATTGTCAGTGAGGATGGTTTTAATCGCTACCGGGCATTTTTCATAACAGCGTTTGATAAAGGTGTCGGCTGTTTTTGCTGTCTTGTCGTTCACCACTTCCAGATAAACTCGACGGGTCGCTCGGTCAACGGCAACAACAGATAACGTTTCTGAGGATCATCAGACATATTAGGCAAGTATTTAATGTCAACATGCACATGGCCCGGCTTATGGTCCTTAAAAGTCTTTGGTTTTGTCTCTGCCAGTGTTCCCTCTAACAATTCAGTCTGGTAAAACCTTCAGGGAGTTCACCCCATGACGCTTCAATAAACGCGTCAAGGAAAAGCGTGTTAACGTTGACGACTAATAGATCACCCAACGGCAACAAGACTGAACGACGCGGCATCACCACGACTTCTTCCTGAGTGTGATTCAGTGAAGTATGCATGTTATGCGGACGATATGAGCGGTCTTCAAACTGAGCATGTTGGCGCCCACTTTCTGAGAGTGTTACGGACTGACATTAAAATGCTGAGCGGCTTATATAACCTTGGCTTGCGGGATCTCTTCACGTATTTTAAGAGTTATCTGGGCTTCACTATGGATGCTCATGGCTGGTGTGACTCGCAAATCAGTAGGTTCATCAGTTGATGGGTACGGTTGAATTTATTAGAACCAAAGCATCTATGATCTAACGAATCTTGACAGTTATCTAAGTGCGATTGCCCTGACTCACCTGACACCTACAGTACTTTATCAAGGAAAATATATGAAAATTGCCACAATAATTGGTGCAAGGCCTCAATTTATCAAAGCAGCAACTATCAGTCATCTTTTGCAAAACGATGACGAAATTGAAGAAACTATTATACATACAGGCCAACACTTTGATGACGCAATGTCCAAAGTATTTTTTTCGGAACTAGGAATAAAAAAACCTCAATATAATCTTGGAATAAAAGGTAAAAGTCATGGTCAAATGACTGGTTTACAGCTATATGAAATTGAAAAAATATTATTAGACAAAACTCCAAATTGGGTATTAGTTTATGGAGATACCAACTCAACTGTTTCCGGGGCTCTAGCAGCTGCCAAGCTTAATATTCCAGTTATACACATTGAGTCTGGCCTACGATCATTTAACAGAAATATGCCAGAGGAAATTAATAGAATTATAACTGACCACATTAGCAAACTGTTATTTTCACCAACAGAAGTTGCACTCAAGAATTTGATCAGTGAAGGATTATGTTCCAGTACTGGTTATAGCAAGTGCTATATGGTCGGAGATGTAATGTATGATGCAGCAAAAATATTTGGCAAAAAAGCCGATGCAACATCAAATATTATCAAAAGAATAAATATAACCCCTAACAATTATATTTTAGCAACTATACACAGAGCAGAAAACACTGATCAAACAGATAGATTGATTAATATATTCAATGCTTTTGAAAAAATATCTAATGAAATACCTGTAATATGGCCTATTCACCCTAGAACAAGAAACAAACTGAAAGAAAAAAATCTTATCCCCAAAAAAACTAATATAATTGAACCAGTTGGTTACTTAGACATGATGATGTTAGAAAAAAACTCTTCTGTTATAGCTACCGACAGTGGTGGAATCCAAAAAGAAGCATATTTTCATAGTATTCCATGTGTAACAATTAGAAAAGAAACGGAGTGGGTAGAGCTCGTGGATAGTAATTGGAACATACTAGCTGACCCTAATAGCAGCGATGATTTAGTCAAGAAGATACTAAGTAGAGTCAATAAAAAGGGGAAAAAAATAAATATTTTTGGAGATGGCAACTCGGCAAAAAAAATTATTCATACAATAAAAGAGATGAGTAGATAAACATGAAGAGACTATGGATATTGAATCATTATGGACAGGAGCCAAATGGTGTTGGCGGCACTAGACACTATCACCTTGCAAAAAATTTACTTTCTCACGGATGGAAAACAACAATAATCGCTGCTAGTGTGGAAAGTAAAACAAATAAACAAAGATTAAATAACGGAGAAAAATATAGATTGGATCAAATTTCAGATGTTTCGTTTTTATGGGTACGAACACCCCGATACAAAGGGAATGGGGTTGGCAGGATCTTAAACATGCTCACATACTCTTTTAACTGTTTAATTAAAAAAAACACTCAGTTAATTGAAAAACCAGACATAATAATTGGCTCTAGTGTTCACCCTTTAGCTGCACTTTCTGGTTCGATTTTAGCTAAACGCTACAATGTCCCGTTTGTTTTTGAAGTTAGGGATTTATGGCCTAAAACTTTAATTGACTTAGGTAAATTGAAAGAGAAATCTATATTGACTTTTTTCTTAAAAAAGTTAGAGGTATGGCTCTACCATCAAGCAGATAAAATAATCACATTGTTACCCGAAGCCAACCAGTACATTGTCCCATTAGGTGTTCCCAAGGAACGGATTATTTGGATACCTAATGGATTTGACTTATCTATTTTCCCGCCGCCTTTACCTAAGGAAGACACCAAAAATTTTACATTTATGTATTTTGGCGCCTTTGGCAAAGCAAATGGCCTTTCAAACATTATCGAGGCAGCTAGCATTTTCAACGAATCAAAAGAACCAAGTAAAAGAAAAGTATCTATTCGATTTATTGGGGATGGCCCTGAAAAAGAAAACTTAGAAGAGCTGGTTGACAAATTAAATATAAATAATATAACATTTGAGCCTCCAGTGCTTAAAAAAAATATACCTAAACTAGCTTCTGAAGCAGACGCTTTTATATTTAATCTAATTGATGCGCCTGTCTTTAGTTATGGAATTAGCTCCAATAAACTTTTTGATTTTATGGCCAGTGGCAGACCTATAATATTTTCTTGCCGAGCAGCTAACAATCCTATTAAAGAATCCTCTTCTGGAATCACAGTAGATCCAGATAACCCCGCTTTACTTGCAGAAGCGATGACTAAAATATTTAAATTATCATCTGAAGAAAAAAGAATGATGTCTGTCTCCGCCAGAAATTACGTTGAAAAGCATCATGATTTTAGAAAGTTAGCTAGAAAACTGCACGAAGAACTAGATGCATTAACATAACCCTTCACGGGGTTGCATCTAAGCCATTATGACTAACGAATAAACAAACTTACTGAGGCGCTCTTCAATCATCAATTCCCTGCTGATCTTGCGGCTTTGCAGCGGCTTAATCGTCAGTTATTGGAGTTGGTCGACTGGAGCAACTGGTAGCTGAGCTTGAGGAAAATGCGGGGAGTTCTTCCCGGAATTCGTCCAAACCACAGTCTCAGGATTCACCGGCACAGCGTGTCAGGCGCGAAAAGAAACCCAAGAGTACTTGTCAGAAAGGAGCACAACTTGGCCATCAGGGACACCAACGGGCATTGGTGGATGCTGGGGCTGTAGATAAGCAGGTTCATTATACCCTAAGATACCCAATGTACCTGTGATGCCGTGTAATTTAGCTCAGGAGCCTTATCAGCGACATCGGGTATTTGATCTTTCCGAAGTACGCAGCGAATTGACAAGGCATTGTCTTTATGATGCTATCTGCCCAAGCTGTCACAAGCGGCAGGTTGCCCGCTTGCCGGATACTGTACCTGGTGAGCAAATGGGACCGGGGCTGATTAGCTGGATTACCCTAATGAATGAGGCTTATGCCTTATCGGCTTCCAGTGTCCAACACTTACTGAAAGATCAGTGGCAACTGTCGTTTAGTAGCGGTGCCATCAGTCAGGCCACCCGCTCAGTGACGAAGTGGCTACAACCGCTTTATCAGCAGGTTGGTGAGAAGGTACGTAGCCTGCCCGTTGCTCATGCTGATGAAACCAGCCATTGCCGCAATAGTGAGCGACGCTGGCTTTGGGTACTTGTGTTCATCACAGGTGGTCTACTTTCTCACCCATCATTCCAGAGGAAAAGGCGCTGCCAATGGTTTGTTAGGTCACTTCGATGGTATTCTGGTGACTGATCAGCATGGTGGCTATAACGACTATCCAGCAGATAAAGCGCCAGCTTTGTTGGGTGCATGCATGTTATTCGTAAGTTCCGGAACATCTCGGAGCGAGTGGGGCGTGCGGGTGTTTTAGGAAAACAACTTTGGCGATTATCGCGTTTAGTGGTTCGCTTCCATAATCGTTGGCGATCGGGAAAGTATTCTGATGCGTGTTATCACACCCGGATGCAGCAGTTTAAACAAGGTATCCATCAGCGACTCTCTTTAGGGCTTGAGGTTGCGCCCGCTGGCCCGACACAAAAAGCCAGTAAGCCGGCCAATCAATGTTAAGCGGTTGCTGGCTGGTGAATCCGTGCCTTGGACGTTCTTACAGGATAGTGCCACTCCCCTATCACCGCAATGAGGCGGAGCTTGCAATACGGCCCTATGTGATCTGGCGTAAAACCAGCTTTTTTAGCCAGTTGGCCAGAAGGGATCAGTTCCGCCCGGTGATTTTAACCCTGACGAAAACCTGCAAGCGACGGGGTATGGGTGTTTATGGACTGCTGCGAAGCGTGTGTGAACAAGATCGGTGTGGGCAAAGCCGTTACCGTACGCTCACCATTAGGCCAGCACGCGATATCTCATTAGCCCCCGTGAATGTTTACAGCCAACGTTGGCTGTGGTGTGCTTGGTCACCGCACCTCAAAACTGTGTTAGCTTATGCTCTCAGCCTACGGCAGGACGGTATATTAACCACGCTCCTTGAAAAACTGAAAGATTTTAGCTGCCGACTGTACCGATGACTGAGAAACTTATAAACATTTGCCGCCCAAGGAAAAACATCTAGTCACCAAAAAATATGCATAAAGTATTGAGCGGCAAAATGAGTGCACTCCAATTTTGCAACCCACCCTGAAAAGCGGTTATTGTATAGCCTGAATACAATGAGTAAGAAGAGGTCACTGATGACAAAGGAAGAATTTGGCGCTTGTTGCGAGTCGCTACGATGAACTGTAAAGTCTAAATGAAGAACAACCAGACTTTTACCATTACGAGGAGGCTTTTGCTCAGCTATGGACTGAGTTAGGTAGGGAGGTTCTAGAAAGCAACCTAGGTTAAGTTCCGACCTTGCCTCAAAAAAACGGTTGCTTCAGTCGTTTTGGCAGTATTGAAGTAGCGAAAAGCTATCGCTTTCCGTCGAAGGTGTAAGGTTTCTTCATTAGTCCGTACCCGCGCTCGTGCCGGAGCCAGTAGCATTTATAGTGAGGCTCATGAGTTGCAGGAACAGGTGTTGTGTATTCAGTTTTCCCGGACACAGATATCCCAAGTGACGGATAGTCTGGGAGAGCAATTAAAAGCGAAGCAGACAAGCCCTACTGATGCGCCTGGGTTGTCGTAAGATGAAGTCGTTTGTGGCTCAATGGATAGCAGCATGATTCAGAGCGATACGGGCTGGAAAGAAGTGAAGCTGGGTCGCGTATTCCGCTCTGGCTTTGTCAGGGAGACAGGCAAAAAGCAACGCGCCATCTGATGCTGATAGTGTTTACAGTGCCTCTGGGAAGTTGCCATGAATTTTTGCCTAGGTTCTGTTGACATTTAATCCTTCCATAGGACTAAATAGCTGATATTTCGGGTAATGATTAATGCACCGATACTACTTAACGGATGATCAATGGGAATGGGGCCATCAGCTCCTGTTAAGCCACCCACGGGTTTATGTAGGTCATCCAGAACGCTGCCGTCAATTTATTAACGCTGTTTTGTGGATGTTGCGTTCCGGCAGTCAGTGGAGAAGCTTGCCCACAAGCTATGGACACTGGAACAGTATTTTTAAACGATATGACCGTTGGACTGATGTCGGTGTGGTGTTTGGAATGATTTATTAACGACGGCGAGTGCTTCAGCGGATCTTCAGAAGGGGTTTATTGATAGTACTGTTGTTCGTGCTCATGCCGGTGCTAAAAAAGCGATGCCGAGACGGAAGCACTGGGACGATCAAAAGGGGGTTTTAGCTGTGAAATCCATACCTTGACTGATGCTTTAGAGTCCCCCGATAGGGGATCCGTAAACCCCACGCCTTTAGGCGGCGGCTGATGATCGTCATGGGTATGTTATGCTGATTTCATGGAGAACTATAA
>PDWI01007298.1_pt1 | contig 13487 bp, 8 predicted proteins | sample 1430891 | NCBI WGS metagenome assembly PDWI01 (sample SAMN01162508, study PRJNA174530) | Oral metagenome, whole genome shotgun sequencing project. | biome: Marine environment; feature: Marine mammal; material: Swab sample of the gingival sulcus; isolation source: swab sample of gingival sulcus...
AAGACGAGGCTTGCGAAATTTTGAAAATCAAGGAGTTTACTGGTGTAAATGACTGTTTTTAAAATGAGCATAACGAAGTATTTGGAGTTTTCTTGCAGAGACTATTTACAAATAAGAAATTTTAATGAAATACATTGATAGCTACAGACACAAGGGATTAAGAAAAAAAATGATAGATACCTTGATGTCAAAAGGGATAAAAGATGACAAGGTGCTTGATGCCATGCGTGAAATCCCTCGTCATTTTTTTTTAGACCCTATATTTGCAGAATGGGCCTATAAAGATGTTCCTTTCCCAATAGATTCCGATCAAACCATATCGCAACCTTATACGGTAGCCTTTCAAACGATGTTGTTGGAAGTAAAAAAAGGCGATAAAATTATGGAGATAGGCACCGGCTCAGGCTATCAAGCAACGGTATTATCCCATTTGGGAGCAAAAGTTTATACCATTGAAAGACATCATAGCCTATATGAAAAAACTTCTATGTTTTTGCAAGAAATAGGATACGGGAGAATAAGGACATTACATGGAGATGGATATTTAGGGCTTGAAAGATATGCGCCATTCGATAAAATAATAGTTACGGCAGGTGCTTCCGAGATTCCCACAAAGTTATTGAAACAGCTAAAAATTGGCGGGATAATGGTTATACCTTTTGGTAAAGGAGACGTTAAAGATATGTTGAGATTAAGAAAAGTCGATGATAAAACCATACAACGAGAATCTTTTGGCAAATTTAGATTTGTACCTTTTGTAAAAGGAGTAGTGAATAAACAATGATATATGAGAGGAGAAATACGTCCTACAGTCGCTGAAATAAATTTGGCAAATCTTAGATACAACTTTCAATCCATAAAAAATCATATTGGCAATACCAAATTACTGTGTGTGATAAAGGCTGATGCTTACGGACACGGCATAAAAGAATATGCTAAAGTACTTTCGGAGTTAGGTGCTGATTATTTTGGTGTGGCAATAGTAGAAGAGGGTGTCGAATTGAGAAAATCAGGCATAAAGGAACCGATATTGGTGCTTGGAGATATTGTCGAAGAACAAATAAAATTGTTTTTTGATTACGACTTGGACTTTACGGTGTCTTCCGATGTAAAAATGTCGAAGATAGACAACATGGCAAAACTCTTGAATAAAAGAGCAAGAGCGCATATAAAAATAGATACAGGAATGGGGCGTATAGGCGTAAACCACGCCAGAGTTTTCAAATATATCAACGCCTACAAAAAAACGGAAAATATTGATATTATAGGCACATTTTCACATTTTGCAAGGTCAACAGAAAGTGAAGAGTACACAAGATTGCAATTTGAACGTTTCAACAATGCCGTCAAAGAGCTTGAAGAGGGCGGCATAAACTGTGGTATGAAACACATGTGTAACTCGGGGGCTACATTGAGGTACCCCGAAATGATGATGGATATGGTAAGAGTGGGCATAATGCTACACGGTGTTTTTCCCGATAATAATCCGAAATATCGAATACCTTTAAAACCTGTTTTGACATTGAAAACGAAGGTGGTTTATTTCAAAACTATGAGTCCCGGACAATATGTAAGCTATGGTTCTACGTGGGAACCAAAGGTAGAACATGAAAGAATAGTAACACTACCTTTGGGATATGCCGACGGATTTGGAAGAAGAGCAAAGACCAAATCTTGCGTATTGATAAACGGAAAAAAATATCCGGTAGTAGGTAAGATATGTATGGATCAATGTATGGTTTCCCTTGGCAAAAACGGGGAAGCATACCCGGGAGATGAGGTAATCCTAATAGGAGAACAAGGAAAACAAACGGTAAGAGTAGAAGATATGGCAGAGCAAAATGACGAAGTGGTATATGAAATATTCATACGAATATCGAAGCGAGTGCCTAGAGTTTACCTTGATATCGTTTAGCTAAAACAAAGAGAAGAGCCTATTTGATTTTTATTTCTGCGTGCAATAATTTTGGGTTGAAATGAATAAAAACGTAATCGCACATATTTTTCTGTTCGGAGCTGCGCTGATATACGGAGCTAATTATTCGATAGCAAAGATAATATTAGACCAAGATTATATAAGCCCGATGGGGTTAGTGTTTTTCAGAGTAAGTACGGCGTTGATTTTATTTTTAATCTCTCATGCAATATATGTCAAAGAGAAAATTGAAAGAGCTGATTTCCTCAATATACTTATCGTTTCAATACTTGGGGTAGCCATAAACCAAAGTCTTTTCATCGTGGGATTAAAACATACCGTTCCCATCAACGCAGCACTTATAATGACCATCGTACCGATTTTGGTTTTTGTTTTTTCGGCAATCATACTCAGAGAAAGTATAAGGTTGAGTAAAATACTGGGCATTTTACTGGGGTTTACCGGAGTTTTGCTGATACTTTTATCGGCAGGAAAAATGCAAATAGGCTTAGACACTGCGAAAGGCGATATTTTGATTTTGTTTAATGCCATATCTTATTCGCTGTATTTGGTCAGGGTAAAGCCCCTTCTCCAAAAGTACAATCCCATAACCATAATGAAATGGATATTTTTATTTGGAATTATTTTTGTCGCTCCACTTAGTCTTGGTGATGCCCTACAAACCAACTGGCAAGCATTTGACTTCAATGCTTGGTTTTCGTTCTTTTATGTCTTGGTTTTTACCACTTTTTTAGCTTATTTATTCAATATTTTAGCACTTAAAAACGTGAATCCTTCGGTTGTTGGTATCTACGTCTATTTACAACCGATCCTTGCTACTATTATCGCCTTGATTATCGGTAAAGACTCCCTTTCAATGCTAAAAATAACTTCGGGAATTATGATATTTTTAGGCGTTTATTTGGTGAGTTATAGAAATAAATAAGCCCTGAGCTACTACCCCAAGGCTTTAATTATTCATTTTTCTTCCGTCTTCCGTTAAACACGCACTTGTGCGTCTCTACCATTTATCAACAACTAATTTCGCATTCGTCCTACGCGCATTAACCATTGACAATTAACCATTATGCCATGTCTACTTCTTCAAAAATCTATGAGTTATCATTTTGTTATTATCCAAGTACTCTACAATATATTGACCTGCCGACAACGCAGACACATCTAAATTCATAAAATATGTATTACTAGATAAAACTACTGTTTTAAACAGTTTTCCTTGAGTATCGTATATATACAATTTACCGTTTACCACAGGAGTGCTAAACTCTATTTTCAAATTGTTATACACAATATTAGGGCTTATATACATCTTAGTATCTTCTTTTTGCTCAAACCAAACTGAAATCGCATCAAATACTTCACTTCTACCATCTTTATCATATTGTACCAACCTGTAATAATTATAACCGGCAACAGGATGTATGTGAGAATAAGAATACTCAACCCTTTCTCGGCTATCGCCACAGCTATTTACCTCTTCCAATTCAACGAAGTCTATACCGTCAGTACTCCATTCGATTACAAAATAGTTGTTGTTTTCCTCCATCGCTGTCGCCCAGTTCACATTTACTTTATTATTTTCTGCAATTGCATCAAAAGAAAGTAAGTTTATTGGCATTGCGTTTGAACAAGGTTCTAATTGTGAGCCTATAACGGTTTCTGTATAAGGACAATCCGAATTAGTACCAAATTGAGCTGTTATTTCAACATCGTTAGAATTTGCTTTTAAATGTACATCGGTTATTGTTATACTTGAATTGCTAAATGGTGTAGACGAAAAAGTATTTCCTCCTACTACTCCTGCTCCCAATAAATTTAAACTTCCCGATTGCGGCGCGACACCAGTATACGCAACTGTAACATCTGCTATATAGTAATCATCTGTATTATCTTCAGGTGTGCCGTTATCACTACACTCTCCCTTATTTGTTACGGTAATACTCTCTATTGGACTTTCTCCTTTTTCCAATCTAAAACCATCTATTTTTAATCCGGCTCCTCCTGACCACCAAGCTACATCATTAGTTACAACAACCTTTAAGTAATAATCGTCACCATCTCCGATAATTTCATTACTATAGAATCGGGTTCCATGATCGGTTATCGCATACGGAACTGTAATTTCTTCAGATACCACTGTTCCTCCTGTACCAATATCTTTTCCATACTTAAGAACAACTCTACTTTCTTGAGATAAAATACGTTTCATTATATATGAAAATCTATACCTACACCCTTTTGACAATGTTACCTTTTTAGATACATAATCAGTAGTTTTAGGATTTGTAGAAGCAGCACACCAATCCGTAACTCCTCCTGTTTCTCCACCAACTCCTATTTTACCAAAGCCATGTTGATCAAAACCAGCCGGAAAATCATCAAAATGATCTACAGCTACTGTTGTCCATTGTCCGTAGCTTACAAATACCAACAGAGTGAAAATAGTAAAAAATAACGCTTTTTTCATCATAATTTTTTTCATAATTTAACAATATTTATATCATCAACACTCCCCTCAGCATCAAAAACTATACCATCAACACCTAAAAACAACTATAAAAAATAATTATATTTATTTCGCTTATTACTAAAAAAATAACACATTCACATAAAAATACTAATACATACTTCTTCATCTCTCATTAAAAAAGCCCCGAGCTATTAACCCGAGGCTTTAATTATTCATTTTCCTTTGTCTGCCGTCAGAGCGCATTTTCAATTTTCCACTAAAAAAGCGTCCGCCCCTACATGCATTATCAATTCTCAATTAAAAAAGCGTCCGTCAAAGCGCACTATCAATTCTCAATTTTCCATTAAAAAAGCGTCTGCCCCACATGCCATTATCAATTCTCAATTTTCAATTTTCAATTTTCAATTAAAAAAAGCGTCCGTTAGAGGGCATTAACCATTGACAATTGACAATTAACCATTATGCCACGTCTACTTCTTCAAAAATCGCTCTGACACCATCTTGTTATTATCCAAATACTTTACAACATATTGACCAGTAGGCAACGTTGATACATCTAAGTTGAATACATCTATCCCACTTGCCAAAATAGAGCTTTTCATAAGTTTTCCTTGAGTATCGTATATATGCAATCTACCGTTTACCACAGGAGTGCTAAACTCTATTTTTAAGTTGCTGTACACGGCATTAGGATTAATAGACATCTTTTCTTCTTTTTTATCAAAAAGAACTGAAACCACATCAAATTTTTCACTTCTACCGTCTTTGTCGTATTGTGCCAATCGGTAGTAGTTGTAGCCTTTTACCGGATTGGTATGCGTATAAGAATACTCAGCTCTCTCACTGCTGTATACTTTACTCAACTCGATAAAATCTACACCATCAGCACTCCATTCCACGACAAAATAGTCATTGTTTTCCTCTGTCACAGTAGCCCATGCCACATTTACCTTATCGTTTTTAAGAGTCGCATTAAATGAAGAAAGGATTATTGGTAAAGGTGTTTTTTCACTAATGTCTATGTTATACAAACCAAAATTATAACCAGAAGCTTTTGTATCAAATATGAACTTGATATATTTTGAGTTTTCACCAATACCGTTTATAGTCTGTAATCCCTTAGAATCTCCTGCCTCATAAGTAGCTAAATCTTGATATGATACTCCATCAGAAGATTCTTGAACTATAAATTTATGATTTTTGTTGGGGATATCTCCTGAAAAGCTATTATTTACACCTAACATAAATGTTAAAACATTGGCTGTCCCTGTATAATTTATAACTAAATAATCTCCTGCACTATTAAATTTTAATTTCGGTCCAGAATAATCTGATGCTAGCCCGTGATGTGAAAATCCCATAGGCAAATCATCTTTTGAGAGTAAATCAGTATCGATAGGTAGAGTTGCTTGTCCATACCCCCAAAATGCAAGTAAAGTAAAAATAGTAAAAAGTAATGCTTTTTTCATAACAAGTTTGGTTTTAATTATTTCGCAAAACCAAGAGTGATTAATGAGTTAATCAATCTCCGGTAGCGAAATTGGTTATTTAAAAAAAATGATTCTATTCATATTAATGTATCTGTGCTTACCACAAATACTCGGGCACAAATCTATTAAATTACACAGCAAGTATCATAAAATAATGATGTTAAATCTTTGTTAACTTTTGAATTTTAACATATTATATAAAATTATAATCTATTTTTTACTATTTTTTTATTTTGCAAAGACTACTTTTGTTTATAATATTGCGGTATTAAAATCAAATTTCATATCATTTGCGATTTGAATGTTATCGTAAAGGAAAATTAGAGTATTTTCAATTTTATATTGAAAAAGTGTAGGAGGGTACTGTTGCGGTATTATTTTGGTTGTAAGTGATATTCAACTATTAGAAACCTTTAAATAACCCAAAATATGAGGCGAGTTCGAGGCTAGATAAAATTTTAACCCACAGCAACCTTGTGGTTGTGAGGACTTAAAATTTTTGATAACGAAGAAGTCGTCCATAGTTTGATACTTTTTTTAATACTTATTCAATGGTTTCTATTAAAACTTAAGAAATAATGAAACATTTTTACACTGTCCTATTTATCGTTTTTTTTATAACATCATCTCCGTCACTTTACGCCCAGTGTAGTGGTGGTAATCCTAGTATCGATGCTCCTGCTTGGGATTTTAATAAAACGATTGATGAGAATTTCAATGCAGCAAGAAGATGGGAAGAAGGCAACCGTAACTTAGACTTGGATTGTTTGGGAAATATGAATCCACCTTGTGGTGGTTGGAGTAGTCTCAATTACGACCAACTTGTATTGTATATACATAACTCTGAAAGGGTGGCACGTGATTCGCTTCCTTTGTATGGTGTGGAGAAAGATGTTGATGAAGTAGCACAAGCGCACTCTGATTGGATGTTAGCGAATAATGTATGGGGTCATGGAGGTGATCCAACTTTAGGCTCCAATCTTAAATACAAATCTTGTAATTCAAATTGTGGTGATGAAAATGGTTCCAGCCCCTTTGACAGAATGCTAAAAAGAACTATTTTAAACAATTGGGAAGCCATGGCAGAGAATATTGCTTTTACGTCGAGAAGTCTCTCTAACGATGTAATAGCAAGTATGGTTTATCTTTTTATTTATAGGGATCTGAGTTCAAATTGGGGGCATAGAGAGAACATATTAAAGGACTATAGCGATAATTGGGGTGATAGTGGTAGCGAAGGATTTATAGGCGTTGGGGTTTCAGAAGGTAATAATTATAGGCGTTGTAGTAATGGTTGCAGCAGTGGTCACGCTACTTTACTAACAGTTGATTATTATAACCCAGATTTTTCTACACCCGGATACACTTTCAATACTAAACATACTGACGTAACGGAATGTACAACTTTGCCTTTTGAGCTTGTAGATTTTTATTCTAAAAAGATGCCGGAGCAAGTTGAGCTAAGTTGGATTACAGCTTCCGAAGAAAATTGCGATTATTTTGTAGTACAAAGGTCGGCAGATATGAAAGCGTTTGAAGATTTGTGTGATGTAGAGGCATTGGGAAATGGTGATGGTGTTAAAGAATATAGTTACATTGATGAGAAGCCGTTGGCAGGTATCAATTATTACAGATTGAAGTATTACGATAATGATGGCAGATATCAATTATCGGATATAGTATCAGAGCATTTTGAAGTGGATTTAGCAAAGGTATTTCCGAATCCGTTCAAAGACAGATTCAATGTTGAAGGTCTTGATGTTGCTGAGAAGTACAGTATAGAAGTCCTTGATGTCAACGGAAGAATTGTATATAATGTAGACCTTGCAGCCGGAAATTCCACGACTGAAATTGACTTATCGGACTACAATACAGGATTATATTTTGTCAATATTAAAGCAACATACACCGAAAAAGTATATAAAATATTAAAATACTAATGTAAAATTATAATATTTTGTGCCTTGACGTATCTTTGCGATTATGATTTTAGATAACTTGCAAGGCTGGAAGAGGTATTTTATTATTTCATTGTGGTTATTAGCATTTTCGATAGTGATTTTATCGGGGCTGTTCTTTTATAACCTATCCAATGACAATTTGCCGACTTTTGAGCAATTGGAAAACCCAAAGTACAAATTGGCATCCATTGTTTACGATGCCAAAGGCAGGGAATTGGGCAAATATTATGTTGAAAACAGGGAAAATGTAGTCTATGATTCTCTAAATGTCAACATAAAAAACGCGCTTATTTCTACGGAGGATTCAAGGTTTTACAGTCATTCGGGCGTTGATTTCAAGGCTTTAACAAGGGTGTTTTTCAAGACGGTTCTCCTCGGTAAAGACAGCTCGGGAGGTGGTAGTACTATTTCTCAACAATTGGCTAAATTACTCTTTAAAAGACCTAATCTGAGAGGGCTATCAAAGATAGGAAGAGTTTGGGCATTGGTAAAAATAAAATTCAAGGAGTGGATAACGGCAGTGATGCTCGAAAGGTCTTATACAAAAGAAGAAATAATGATGATGTACCTCAATAAATTCGATTTTATATACGGTGCTCATGGTATTCAAGCTGCTTCTCATATATATTTTGGAAAAAACCAAAGGGATTTGAGTATAAATGAGGCAGCAACTCTTGTAGGAATGCTCAAAAATCCGGCTCTTTATAATCCGAAACGATTTATCGAAAAAGCACAACAACGTAGAAATATCGTACTAAGTCAAATGAATAAGTACGATTTTTTATCTCAAGAGTCTTTGGACACGCTAAAAAACAAAAATATTGACATTAGTGGTTTTAATAAAGAAGCTCACGATTTGGGACCTGCGCCTTACTTTAGAATGGAACTCAAAAAATGGGTTAAAAATCTACTTGATGAAAAAAACATCGTTAAAAATGACGGCACGGAATACAATATCTATACCGATGGATTGAAAATATATTCCACTTTGGATATGGATTATCAGCGCAATGCCGAAGAAGCGGTGTTCAAACATATGAAAATAATACAAAAAAGATATTGGCGAGCTTGGAGAGGCATGGATCCGTTGAAGTATGAGTTGAAAAACAACAGGCAAGAAGAACAGAGAAAGTACTCCGTGGAAAATAGGGTTATAAATTCGGAGAGATATCAGAATATCAAAAAAAGAATGCTCGCTAATGTATTGGCAAAAGTAAGTGAAGAATTTGAAGGACTAACACTCAACGAAAAGGCTTCAATAGGATTGTTAGAAGTAAAAAAAGGACGTAAAAACCTGAAACAACTGTCAGAAGAGGGAATAATCAGAAAAAAGAGCATCAAAAAATTGAATAAGTTTTTGAATAGCGAATTGTGGAAAGAATATGAAGAAAAGTGGAACTTATTTCAAGAACAAAAGGCACAGGAGTTTTCGACAAAAATTCCAATGAAGGTGTTCGCCTACAACGAGAATATGGAAACCGATACAGTGATGTCTCCAATGGATTCTATTATGTATCATCTTCGACACATGCAAACAGGATTGTTGGCAATGGATCCCTCTAATGGTTACATAAAGGCTTGGGTTGGTGGAATAGGCTTCAAATACTTTAAGTTTGACCACGTCAACAACAGAAGACAAGTGGGGTCTACTTTTAAGCCGATAGTTTATGCTTCGGCAATTTCGATACAAGGGCTTTCGCCCTGTCAAGAATTTGAAGACATACAATACAGCATAGTGCCGGGAGAGGGCAATTTTTATCTTACTGAGGAATGGTCGCCTGCAAATGCGGTAAATAAATTCACAGGCAATAAATACAATCTGTACCAAGGACTTCTCTATTCTAAGAACTCTATAACCGTAAAATTGGTAAAAGAGCTTGGCAATATGCGTGTAATTCGCGATTTGGCTAAAAATATGGGAATTGATGCCGATAAAATAGTAAACGGCTCGAAACTATTGCCGGAAGTACCTTCTATAGCCTTGGGAGCTGCCGATTTATCTTTACTTGAAATGATAGGCGTTTATGGCACTTTTGCCAACGACGGCGTATATACCGAACCGATTTTTGTAACACGTATTGAAGATAAAATGGGAAAAGTATTATATACCTATGTGCCCAAACAAAAGAGAGCTTTGAACTCTATGTACAATTACATCATGGTAGATATGTTGAAAAATAATGTAGCCGGAAGATTCCAAATAGAAGGTATAAGGTCGGAGGTCGGAGGAAAAACAGGAACTACAAACGATTATGCCGACGGATGGTTTATGTCTATAACTCCCAATATTGTAACGGGAGTATGGACGGGAGGTGATGAAAAATGGGTACGTTTTAATAATCTTGACGAAGGACAAGGGTTTGTCGTAGCAAGACCGGAAGTGCAAAATTTCTTGTACAACATAGAAAGGGATACGTCAATAGACTTAGATATTAAAAAAAGGTTCAAATTGCCCGACGATGATAGGTATATTGATATGATAGATTGTACAAAATATAAACAACAAAATCCCGAGGAAGAACGAGAGGAGACAATAGAGGAGAAAGTACTTATGGATGAATTTGAAGAAGAGGGATTTGAAGAAGAGGGATTTGAGGAAGATACAACAGAACAATACAAGTAAATAACTGTTGTGTCTGACGATACTTTTTATAAGATAAAATAATGATAATATGTACGAATTAGCCGCGATTATTGTTTTGGGTATTTTGGCTCAATGGTTTGCTTGGAAAACAAAAGTTCCCGCCATTCTTCCCTTGATATTAATAGGTCTTATCGTAGGACCTATATCCACTTATTTTACTGATGGTGGACACAAATGGATAGAGCCTGTTTACAACGAATCCACAGATCATGGATTATTTCCCGGTGATTTATTATATGCCTTTGTAAACCTCTCGATCGGTATCATATTATTTGAGGGAGGAATGACTTTGAAGCTCAAAGAGATAAAGGGCATAGGTTCCGTTATTATGAAGATGCTGTTTTGGGGAATCATTATTACTACTTCGGGAGGTGCTCTTTTTACCCATTATATAGTCGGTCTTAACTGGACTATCTCTTTGCTTTTTGCTTCTTTAATTATTGTTACCGGACCTACGGTAATAGCACCTATATTGCGAAATATATCACTGAAGAAAAATGTTGGTGCTATTCTGAAATGGGAAGGAATTTTAGTTGATCCTTTCGGGGCATTGGTTGCCATTATGTTTTTTGAATTTATAATGGCAGGTGCTCATCAAGAGGAATTTATCAGAGAACACGCATTCCAAACATTTGCAAAAACAATGATAACAGGATTTAGTGTTGGCTTCTCTGCCGCTTATGTATTGAGATTTCTGATAAAATTCAAATTAGTACCTGAATATCTGCTCAACATACTAACCCTCGGACTGGTATTGGCAGTATTTGTATCTTCTGATTTTCTCGCTGAAGAATCAGGGCTTTTGTCTGTAGTAGTTATGGGGATGGTACTTGCCAATTTCAAATTGGAACACCTAAAGAGTATTTTGCACTTCAAGGAATCTCTCACGCTGATACTTATCTCGATATTGTTTATTTTACTTGCTGCGAATATAGACATTAAGGATTTGGAGTATATTTTTACTTGGAGAGTTGCCTTACTATTCTTAATATTAATATTGGTGATACGTCCATTAATGGTTTTTATAAGCACCTTTAGATCCGGGTTAAATACAAATGAAAAATTGTTCATATCTTGGGTTGGACCTCGTGGAATAGTAGCTGCGGGTATCGCCTCATTGTTCGGAATGAAATTGACGGGAGTGGTGCCCGGGGCGGAATACCTTACGCCTTTGGTATTTATGGTGGTACTTGGTACTGTATTGATAAATGCGAGTACCGCAAAATTTATAGCTAAAAAGTTAGGTGTATCCATCGATAATCCCGACGGCGTACTCATATGCGGTGCTAATAAAGCCTCTCGACTTATATCAAAATATCTAAACGACAAAGGTAAGCATGCTGTATTGGTAGATCAAAATAAACTCGCGATTGAAAGAGCTAAAAATGCCGGTTTGGAAGCCTTGGAAGTAGATCTTTTCAATGATGAATTGGGAGAAATCGTAGAATTGAACGATATTGGTTACATATTGGCATTTACCGCAAGTTCTGATGTCAATAAGTTCGTTATGGAAAAATATGTGGATAAATTCGGAGAGCAGGGAACGTATAGGCTTATTACCGCAGAAGAACTAAAACAAACTAAAACCGAAAAGATAAAAGATTTAGAAGATATCTTTTCATTCAATGATGACTTTATCAACATGGTTGAAGTTGCCAGAGACCACCCGTTTATTTACGAGATAGAGGTGGATAGCAAAGAGCATTTTTATGATATTTTTAATAAAATAAACGAATGTAAATATACTATTCCTCTGTTTTTCTTAGATGGAAACGATAGATTAAATATAATTCCTGCTGACTTAGAACTTATTGAAGTCAAAAACAAATCCACTTTGGTATATATGGGAGATAAAGAACTTTTAGAGAAAGATATGGAATGTGAAATAGAAGTAGGAAAATCTGAAAATGAAAAATAGAAAAATATGAAAAGATTTTTACAAAGTATTTTGTTGGTTTTTGTCCTTAATTATTCTTTCGGACAAACCATATCCGTCATGGGAAATAGTAAGACGGATAGGATAATAAATCGATTGCAAATAAAATATGGTGATGAATTTAGGTTACATACGTCAATAAAGCCATACAATTTAGATGATATTTTTCTCAACTTAAAAAATACAATCAATAGTGACGAAGAATTATCCGAGAGAGACAATGAGGCTATAAATTATATAATTGGGGATAATATCGACTTAATTAGTTATCTTTCCAAAGATAAAGATTTATCTCTATTATCTTCAAGGATAGAAGAAAAAGAAAAGGGAATACTAAAATACTTCTATAAGACCTCGTCTTCATTTTTGAGCTTTTCTCATGATGATTTTTTTATTAAAGTGGATCCTGTCGTTTATCTTAACTTCGGTAGAGATTTAGAAAATAAAAGTAATTTATTTCAGAACACAAGAGGTTTCAAAATATCCGGACTATTAAATAATAAAATATATTTTTACACTTCATTATTTGAGACACAAAAAGCCTTTCTTCCTCACATAGTTAGAAAGATTAACAGAGATAAGGCGGTTCCCGGGCAAGGATTTTACAAAACCTTTAGTAGCAGTGTGCTGGATGGATTGAAAGGATATGATTTTCTTAATGCACAAGCATATGTAGGTTTTAATCTTACCAAAAGCATAAATGCTCAGTTTGGACATGGTAAATTTTTCTTGGGCAATGGCATAAGGTCACTGTTTTTATCTGATTACGGTCACAATTATTTTTACTTACAATTCGATACAAAAATATGGAAGTTTCATTACAAAAACATATTTGCAGAATTAGCAGCAGATAGTCATTTAGATCAAGCCGGAGATAAAATCATTCCTAAGAAGTATATGGCTGCTCATTATTTGAATTTTGATGTTTTCAAGAACTTTCAAATTGGGCTCTTTGAAACGGTAATTTTGAGTAGAGATAATGGCTTTGAATTACAGTATCTCAATCCTGTGATATTGTACAGAACAGTTGAACATTTTGTAGGTAGTCCG
>PDWI01007299.1_pt1 | contig 13485 bp, 10 predicted proteins | sample 1430891 | NCBI WGS metagenome assembly PDWI01 (sample SAMN01162508, study PRJNA174530) | Oral metagenome, whole genome shotgun sequencing project. | biome: Marine environment; feature: Marine mammal; material: Swab sample of the gingival sulcus; isolation source: swab sample of gingival sulcus...
TGAAATTTCTTGTAAGGATAACATCATGATTAGAATGAACCAGGATAGCTTTAAGCACATTTTTCAAAATCTAGTGATAAATGGTTTGATTGCAGCTCGTCAACTTGGTATAGATGCCTTAATTGAAATATCTGTCAGAGAAGAAAAGTCAAAGGTTATTATCGATTATAAAGACAATGGGAAACCATTTCCATCATATTATAGAGAAATATCTCAACTAAGTGAAATAGACTCAAATGTTTTAAGTGTCAATGGTGTTGAGTTCTTTTTTGCAAAGGAACTAATTAAGAGAGAAAGTGCTGGCGAAGTTAGTTTAACAGTTGATGAAAATGGCAACAATTTTAGGATGGTATTCATAAAGTAAAGGAGTTCAGGTTTGTGGATTGAAGCAATAATACTGGGGATTCTGATAGGAATATTAAGAGGTGGTCGTGTAGGATATTTGTCTAAATTAAATTTGAGGCAATTAAATCTCTTTATTTTGGCTGTTATTATACAGTTAGTGCCTTTCTTTTTAGGTGGAATTGATATTATTGCAACATATTCATGCCAGATATATTTTGTGGGTTATATAATACTATTTGTATTTTTGATTTTTAATATATCTAAAAAAGGTTTTAAGCTAATGGCTTTAGGTTCTGCTATGAACATATTGGTGTTGGCACTGAATGACTTTAAAATGCCAATTTATGTAAATAGTATTACAAGTAAAGTTTCTAAGATGAAATTAGCTATTAAAACTGGTGATTTAGTAAATTATGTTCAGCTAGAAAGTTTAGATAAGTATACTGACTATTTGGGTAAAATAATAAATATGCCAGATTTTTATCCAGGAGTTGCAGTGATATCAATTGCTGATATCATAGTTGCCATTGGCATCATCATTTTAATACAAGATGCGATGGCTTCAAAAAGAGGATTTTTTGTGTAAGGAGAAAACAATGGGATTAAAAGATTGGGTGCAAGACCGTTTTGCCGCTAAGGCAATTAAAAAACTTGAAAAGGATGTTAATTTAATAGAAGAACTAGAGCCTAAATTTCAGGCGATGGGTGATGACGAATTGATAGCTTTTTCTGATTCTTTAAGAAAAAGAGCAAAAGATGGCGAAGAGCTAGATAACCTGATGCATGAAGCTTTTGCACTAATCAGAGAAACCTCTGTTAGGGTTCTTGGTAAAAGGCATTACAGGGTTCAGTTGATGGGTGGTATTGTGTTACATCAAGGTAATATCGCTGAGATGAAGACAGGTGAAGGTAAAACGTTGGTGGCAACTTTACCAGCATACTTAAATGCTTTAAGTGGACGTGGTGTTCACGTGGTTACTGTGAATGACTACCTAGCAAGACGTGACAGAGATTGGATGGGTAAGGTTTTTGAATTTTTAGGGATGACAGTAGGTTGTATAACCAATGATGTAAAAGGTGCTGAAAGAGCTAGGCAGTATGAAATGGATATAACTTATGGAACCAATAATGAATTTGGTTTTGATTATCTTAGAGATAACATGAGTGTAAATCCTAATAACCTAGTGCAAAAAGAACTAAACTATGCCATTATTGACGAGGTCGATTCTATCTTAGTTGACGAGGCAAGAACACCACTTATTATATCTGGTATGGGTAATAAACCCACAGATATGTATCATAAAGCAAATAGCTTTGCTCTTAGCTTAAATAAGGCTGAAGATTTAATCATAGAAGAAAAAGAAAAAAGAGTTACCTTAAATGAAGAAAGTGGTGACAAAAAAGCAGAAAGCTACTTTGGTATAGAAAACTTGGCAGATCCAGATAATATGGAAGTCAACCACCATATTAAGCAGGCTCTTTATGCAATATATATGATGAAAAGAGACCAAGACTATGTTGTAAAAGATGGTCAGGTGTATATAGTGGATGAATTTACTGGTCGTATTATGCATGGTAGGCGTTATTCAAATGGACTTCACCAAGCGATTGAAGCCAAAGAGGGTTTAGAAGTTAGAAAAGAATCACAAACTCTAGCAACTATAACGCTTCAAAACTATTTTAGACAATATAATAAATTATCTGGTATGACAGGTACTGCAAAAACAGAAGAAGACGAATTTATTCAAATTTATAATATGCCTGTAACAGTGATTCCAACCAATAAACCGATTGCAAGGGAAGATAAGGAAGATGTTATTGTTGGTAGCTTAAAGGCAAAATACGAAAGAATAGCTGATGAAGCTGAAGAAAGACATAAAACAGGTCAACCAATTTTGATTGGTACCATCACAATTGAAGTATCAGAACTGTTAAGCACCTTATTAAAGCGTAGGGGTATTAAACATGAAGTTCTTAATGCCAAACACCACGATAGAGAAGCAGAAATTGTTGCACAGGCAGGTAGATTTGGTGCTGTTACAATTGCTACAAACATGGCAGGTAGAGGTACCGACATCGTGCTTGGTGGTAACCCAGAATTCATGGCTCTAAAAGAAATGAAAAAACGTGGCGCTGATGAAAAGACTCTTACCATGGTGACATCGCCATTTATTGTAGAAGAAATCAAAGAGGAACAAGAAGAATATAAAAGATTATTTAATGAATTTAAAGTGGAGACTGATGCTGAAGCTGAGAAGGTAAAGGCTGCTGGTGGACTTTGTATCATGGGTACAGAACGTCACGAATCAAGACGTATTGACAACCAGTTAAGAGGTCGTGCTGGTAGACAGGGTGATCCAGGTTCTACACAGTTCTTCTTATCTATGGAAGATGACTTAATGAGACTATTTATGTCAGAAAGAGTTATCAACATGATAACCAAGATGGGCTTAAAAGATGATATGGAAATCGAAGTTGGGATGGTTTCTAAGTCGCTTCAAAATGCTCAGAAAAAAGTTGAGGGTAGAAACTTTGATATCAGAAAGAACGTTTTACAGTATGACGATGTGATGAACAGACAGCGTACTATTATTTATGATGAAAGACGTAGGGTGTTACATGGTGATAATGTCAAAGAGCATATTCTAACAATGCTTGATACTTATATAGACGGTGCTATTTCAAGGTTTACCGCTAACACAGATATTAGTGATGATTGGGACATAAAAGGTTTGGAATTTGAATTACATGAGATTTTGTTTAAAAATAAAATCGATTTAGAAATGGAAAATTTTGATGATGTAGATGAATTAAAAGAAAAAGTCCTTGAGCAAGCTAGAACTTATTATGAAAATATAGAGCAGGCGGTCGGTTCAGAAAAAATGCGTGATGTTGAGCGTTTTGCCTTACTTAAAACAGTAGATGATAAGTGGATGGATCACATAGATGCGATGGATCAATTAAAGCAGGGGATTGGACTGAGAGCAATTGGTAATGTAAATCCGATAATTGCTTACCAAACCGAAGGTTTTGATATGTTTGATGAAATGATTGAGTCTATTAAACAAGATACTTTGCAGCTTGTATTCCACGCTGAAGCAGAAATGAATACAGAAGTGAAACAGTCGGTGGTGATAACTTCAGAGACTCATGGTACATCTAAGCCAAAACCTGTTAAGCGTAGAGAGGCTAAGATAGGCAGAAATTCACCTTGTCCTTGTGGTAGTGGCAAGAAGTATAAAAGCTGCTGCATACACAAAAGCGTTGATGTTCCTGCTGAGGAGTAAAGAATGATAGAATTTGAAAATGCAAAAAAGGACTTAGATAACTTAACGCTGGTATTAGAAGAAATATCACAGTATCTTTGACATTGCTAGTTTAAAAAAAGAATTGAAAGATATTGAGAACAAACTAATGGACTCAGCGGTGTGGGAAGATGCTGATAAGTCTGTTGCACTTAGTAAGAAGCAAAAGCAAATAACTGCTACTCTGCAAGGTTTTGATGACTTAGTAAATAACAAAGAAGACTTAGAACTAATTTGTGAAATTGCTTTTAGTGAACAAGACCTTAGTATGAGGCATGATTTAAGGAACGGCTTAAAGGAACTGAAAGATTTAGTTGAAAGAATGAAGCTTAAAACTTTGTTAGATGGAGAGCATGATTCGTCTAGCGCTATTATTTCGGTTCATGCTGGAAGCGGGGGTAGGGACGCTCAAGACTGGAATGAAATGCTTTACAGAATGTATCTAAGGTGGGCTGAAAGAATGTCCTACAAGGTAGAAATTTTGGACGAACAGTATGATACTGCTGCTGGTTTAAAGAGCGCTTCTTTTAAAATAATTGGCGAAAATGCTTATGGTTTTCTACGTTCAGAGCATGGTGTGCATAGAATTGTTAGAATATCACCTTATGATTCAACTGGTAGAAGACATACATCATTTGCAGCAGTTGATATTATTCCAGAGTTAGCAGAAGAATCAACAGGGGTTGAAATAAGTCCTAATGATTTGAAGATAGATACTTATAGAGCTTCGGGTGCTGGTGGTCAGCATGTTAACACCACTGATTCAGCGGTTAGAATAACCCATTTACCGACAGGAATAGTTGTACAATGCCAAAACGAACGCTCACAGATAAAAAATAGGCAAACGGCTATGAAGATGCTAATTGCAAAGCTTATTGTACTTAGGGAAGCGGAACATAAAGAAACAATAGAAGAATTACATGGTGATTATTCAGAAAATTCGTGGGGTTCACAGATTCGTTCTTATGTTTTTCATCCTTATCAAATGGTTAAAGACCACAGAACGAACTTTGAATCTTCAAGATTAGATGATGTGATGGACGGCAAAATCGACGAGTTTATACATGCTTATTTGACAATGTAAGATGCAATCACTGCTATATGTTAAAACGCTCAGACTTTTGCTCGTTTCATAGTAACGACACATTCGCTCGCTTATCGATTAGCTGATGCATAATCTTGCTCGCCAGTCTTTGTGCTCAGAAAACTCGTAAGCTTTTCTGAGCAGTCGAAGTGTATCTTATACTATTGAAACTTCGCTTTTTTGTCTGAGCTTACGTCATCCTGAGCGTAGTCAAAGGATCTTAACAGGGATATGCGGAGCATATATAAACTACTAATGGAGAAAGTATGCAAAGAATAGAATTAAATAATTTAGAGGATACAAAGAACTTAGCCATCAAGTTTGCTGATGTTTTTAAAGCAGGGGATGTTGTTTGTTTAGAAGGTGAAATTGGTGCTGGAAAAACAACTTTTACATCTTTTTTGCTCAAAGAGCTAGGTGTAAAAGAGGATATAACAAGTCCTACATTTGCTATTGTTGTGCCTTATGATGCTAAAAAGTTTAAGGTGTTTCATTCTGATGTTTATAGAATTGATGACGAAGAAGAACTGTATAACATTGGTTTTGAAGACTATTTTAGAGATGATTCTTTGATTTTAGTAGAATGGGCAGATACAATAATTGACTACTTGTATGAACTTAGTGACAAAATAATAAGAGTAAACTTTGAAGTTTTAAGTCCAGAAAAGCGACTTGTCAGTATAGATTTTTTTGATGATAGGAGGCTAGCATGGTAGAATTAGCTTTTGATGCTTCTGCAAAATCGGCAAGTGTTTGTCTTATTAGAGACGAAAAGGACTTAGCCTCAATCAGTATAGAAAATGGAAATACTCATTCAGAGGAACTGATGGCTTTAATGGACAAGTTATTTAAAAACGAACAAGTTGATATCAATAAGGTTGCTAATATTTATATCGCCAATGGACCTGGTTCATTTACTGGTATAAGAATAGCTTTATCGATTGCTAAGGGTTTGGCTCATGCCATAAACGTACCGTTATACCCTGTGTCAACTCTAGCAGCTTTATCCTATCATGGTAAAAATCACGATGGTATAGTTTGTCCCATTATGGATGCAAGGCGTTCTAGGGTATATACAGCAATTTATGATGGTTTTGGTGGTGAAATTTTATTAGAACCTACGGCCCTAGCCTTTGACGAACTTGTTAATACTCTAAAAGCTTATGATAAATCAGTTTTATTTGTGGGCGATGGCATAGAAAAATATAAAGAAGAAATATCAAAAATTGAAGTTATCAAAATAGCAACGATTGATGAAAATTATAAACTCGCCAATTCAGAAGGGGTTTACATGGCAGCTAAGGCATACAAGTATAAAGCGTTAGCTTATAACGAAGCCTTACCAGTTTATTTGAGAAAGCCTCAAGCAGAAAGAGAAAAAGATGCAAGAACAGCAAGTAATAATAAGACCTGCATGTAGTGAAGATGTAGACCTTATTCATAATATAGAGGAAAAGACTTTTAGCGATGCGTGGTCTAGGGAATCGTTTGTCAATGAAATAGATAATAACGAAATGGCTCATTATTATGTTGCTCAAGTAGATAAAGCGTTAGTTGCGTATATAGGATATTGGAAGATACTTGATCAAGCCCATATCACAAATGTTGCTGTACTAGATGAATACAGGGGTAAGGGCATTGCTAAACAATTGTTAAATAGAATTTTTGAAGATATAGACAAAGAAAAAATCGAAAGCTTTACCCTTGAATGTAGGGTATCAAACACGCCTGCTATCAGCTTGTATGAGTCTTTTGGTTTTAAATCTTGGGGGATAAGACCAAAATATTATATTGATAACAATGAAGATGCGGTTATTATGTGGTTAGAATCAGAGGAGATGAAAAAGTGTTAATTTTAGGGATTGAAAGTAGCTGTGATGAAACATCTTGTGCTCTTGTAAAAAATGGTAGGGAAGTTTTGTCTAATGAAATATACACACAAATTCCAATTCACGTAGAATATGGCGGTGTGGTACCTGAAATAGCCTCAAGAAATCATTTGATAAAAATATCTGATGTTGTTGATAACGCACTAAAGAAAGCTGATTGTCAATTGGAGGATGTAGACGCAATAGCTGTAACTAAGGGGCCAGGTTTGGTAGGTGCGCTATTGGTTGGTTTAAATTATGCAAAGGCACTTAGTTATGCTCTAAAAAAACCACTAATTGCGGTGAATCATTTAAAGGGGCATTTACTATCACCATTGTTATCTTATCCAGATTTAGAACCACCGTATATGGCACTCGTTGTTTCTGGAGGGAATAGTTATTTGGCGATATGTCATGATTATGATGAAATAGAAGTTGTTGGTGCTAGTAGAGATGATGCCTTGGGTGAAGCGTATGATAAGGTTGCTAGAACACTGGGTTTTGAATATCCAGGAGGACCTAAAATAGACAAGGCTGCCAAACAAGGAGATGGTAAGGCGATTGATTTTCCAAGAGTTTATTTAGAGCCTGATAGTCTTGACTTTAGTTTTAGTGGTATTAAAACAGCGGTATTAAATTATATCAATAGCCAGAAACAAAAAGGTTTAGAAATAAATAAAGATGATGTTGCAGCCTCTTTTCAAGAAGCTGTGCTTGAAGTCTTGGTAAACAAAAGTATTAGAGCTTGTCAAAAACATAATATGGATAAGTTAGTTGTATCTGGTGGTGTTGCTGCAAATTCGAGACTTAGAGGCTTATTCAATAAAGAAACAGCCCAAAACAATATAGCAATTTATTACCCAGCCTTTGAGTATTGTACGGATAATGCTGCAATGATAGCATCAGCAGCTTTTTACGTAGATAAGCTTAATAACGAAGATTCTTTAAGATTGAACGCAAATCCAGCACTTTCGTTGTAAAGTAAACAAAAAAATTTCTAACTAGAAATACTTTGTTCTACGTGGTATAATGTGTAGGTATTTGATTAAGAAAAATAAAATATAAAATTACTGGAGGGTTTATATGTATATTAGAAATAATATAATAGACAAGCTTGAAAAAGATGCTGATGAATTTTCATATGCTCTTAATATAGGTCTTAAAAGTGGAGAATCTGTTTATGTAGATGGCATCACAAGGGGCGAAAAGAACGGTTATGTAAATTTTGCCAAGCATTCAACAGAAACTATGCTTCTGGAAATTGATGAGTCTCTTTGGAGAATACAAGCAGAAGATATAGAGTCTATCAGTGTGAAACAGTATCAGACTAATATAGATAATTCGTTCAGATGGTTTACAAATATATTTTTATCTGAGAGTAAATTTGGTAAATCAACTTACTTTATGTGGATTAAGTGGTTCATTTTCGGTGCAATTATTTCATTTATGTATGGTGGACTGAAAGTTGTGCTTGATGGTGACATCATGAATGCGTTAATGGATTCAGGCCTTATGAAACAAGTTATTACAACATCAATAGGATTTATGGATAAAATATTCTTGTTGATATTTATCATCATGGTTGTGATGTTTATTATAGATTGCGTACTACCATCTGATGAACCATATAAAAAGATAAAACCGTTTAGTGATTACGCATCAAATCCAAGAGTCCATAACTTAGTTTTAATTGTTATATTTCTGTTATTTTACAAGATTATTGCAACTTTTGTATCAAAACTCATATAATTATTAAATAAATACTTGCTATGCTATAATGATTCAAGAGGTATATTGAAACTTGTAGAGTGGCGAGGTTACAAAGTGAAGAAAACTAGTATTAAAGTAAATAAAAATAGATTGAGGATAATTCGAGTCTTAGTGATGGCTATTATTTTGCTGTGCTTGCAAGGCTCGTTTTTATATGCAAATGAAAATTTAGATAATCCAGATGATGAAAAGACACTAATATTTATAGATGGTAATAGAATTACAAATCATGGTGAAAAAGTATTTATATCTGAGGGAATGGCAATGATTCCGCTTAGATTTATTAGTGAAGAATTAGGTGCTGATATTACCTGGCTAAAAGAGGGAATAATTGCTATCTATAAAGATGATAAAATGGTTTATGTACCTATCCATAATAATAAGTATGTAGATAATACCTATGATGTAGATATGGGTGCAGAGGTAAGAATCATCGATTCTAAGACCTATGTTCCAGTAGATTTTATTGCTGATACATTTAGCATTGATGTGGAGTTTCTTGAATATAATCAAGAGTATGATATGCTGTTTTTGTTTAGTAAACATCAAAGTGATGAAGAAATGGTAGCTCTAAAGGAAAAAGCTATTAGAGAATATGAATTCAGCAAAAAAACACTGGAAATTCAAGATATTGATGCCATAAATATTCTGAATTCTATTAGAGCAAGTAACCATGATGTCAGTAAAATCTATACGATAAGAGAAAAAGGTTATGGCGTAAAATATGATGTTGAAGATTTAGTAGATAACTCAGTGAATTTTTTATATGCTTGTAATGGGAAAAATAGCGAAGATTTAGAAACTTTTATAAAAGAAAATACTGACAGTTTATCGAAGGAAGCTTTATTTGATAAATATTCTTTAACTATTGATGAATTCTTAAAACATAAGAAATTAGTCTTTAAAGATTATGAGAAAATTCTTGACGCGAACGATTATTTTAAGGTTTATTTATCAGCTTTAGACTTAGAAAATAAAAAGGCATATTTAATATGTTTTAATTACGGTCAGTCAAAAATTGAGGATAATAAGATAAAAATCCAAAAAATAGAAATTGTACCTAAAGAAATGAAGGATAATTATATTGAGTATTCGATTAATAGTGATATTAAAAAAAGCGAATCTAATGAAAAGTCCAGAAGTCCACATTATGAATTGATAAAAGAAGGTGCTAGTAGACTGTGGTCTGTTGATAGTAGTGATGAACTTACTAGAACATCTTTTTATGTTCAAAAGTTCAATAATGGCAAATATGAAGATGAAGTTGTGAGTTTATATATTGAAAATGACAATTGGCTAGATGCTGAAACTAAGAAAGATTATACTAAAATGTCTAATGGCTTTGCCAATAAGATTTTAAATGAAACCAGTTTAAGTGAAGTGGAAATTGATGACTATATAAACTCGGGGTATAGAATAAATGTATATGCAGAAATAAAGGCTGTTGACCCTAGTGATAATAAAAGCAAATGGTATAGATTGATGAAGAATGGCAAAGATTATACTCCTTATCAAAAAATATTCAAAAATAAAGAGCAGTCAAGTTTTGTAAATTTAACAGAGAATGTAATAAAGAACTTTCCATCTTCTAGTTTAGGTGCGTGTAAAAACTTTGTATTCAAAGGTAATAATTACCAAAAAAAAATGATAACTGTTCATTTTATTGATGCTGATACGGAAGAAAAGATAAAATCTGATAAAAAAATTATTGAGTATTCTTCTGATAAAGAATATATCTATAATCCACCAAAAACAATAAATAACATTTATTATTTATATGATGAAAATGAAATAAAAGTTAGTTTTGATAAAAATCAAAAGATTGAAGAAAAAGATATTTATGTATATTACAAGGCAGAACAAGTTAGCTCTGAAGATGCTGATATTGTGTTAGATGAGTGGCGATTATCCAAAAAAGTAAACAGTTTAGTAAAAGATAATGAATATGAGGATGCGAAATTGAATTTTATTATACCCAAAAATGAGGATGATAGAACTTTGCAATTTTCTGGTATTATTAGTCCTATGAAGCAAGTTAAATTTTATGTATCCGCTAATGAAGAAAATTCTTTTATGAAAGTTAAGCATAATGAAGAATTTGACTTACAAGCTACTTTGGGATATAACGCAATATACGCAAGGTGTGATGCGCCAATTCTTGCCAAGAGACCAAATATCAACTCTGGCCAAGTTCCAGGATACTTTGAGGCGATTGGAAACGTAGATTTTACACTAAATACAGATGAAAAACACTATTATAGACCAGTAAAAAAAGAATTAAAACACAGTTTTTCAGATAAAAGTAAAAGTTATAATGTTATTATAGGTGAAAAAGTGCCAATAGAACTAGAGCATGAAGATGCTGTTTATAACCTTGCATTTAAGTATTTATCACACAAAACTATGCCAAGAATAGCGCCAATATTTAATAGTTTTGAATTTTATGACCCTAATACAAATGAATTTGGTATGAGTATGAGTTCTGAGCAAGTTATTAGCGTATTACCTAAAGTTATGATGCTTTATGATACTGATGATGGTAAAACTAGCGTAAGATTTGTATCCGGTTCGCAACTAAGAACGATTCATCCTCTGTCTAATCACCGAAGTTCTTTTAATATGTCTAATGATATTAGAATTAAATCAAATGTTAGTAATCCTAAAAAGGCTTATACTTTGGCTAGAGCGATGGGTAATAGTACAACACCTGTGGTGGACAAAGGTGCCATCTTAAACCTTAATTATTCTGCTAAAAATATTTTAACAGTTAGCTCTTTTAACTTAGCTTTATCAACGGATTCTTATAATACTTTTAATAGAACACTGTATAATCCAGATATCAATCATGAGTTGTATATAAAGAAATTAGGTATCGATGATAATGTATTAAGTGCTAAGCTAGGGGTATATTTTGACAACATTAACGAAGCAAAGCATATACCTATCTCTTTAGTTAAAAATGATGATGAAAAGATTATAAAACACAGTTTAGAGATTCGTTCAGGCAGAGTTGTAGCTGTTGATGGCTTACCATATTCAACATTAAGCCTAAGAATGAGAAATGTTATTGATAATATGAAGCTTAGTTCCCCTGTACCAAGTGATAATGTATTAGGAGCATTTGCTCAAAACGAGGGCGAAGCAGTTACAGAACAAGTTTTTTGTGATCTATCAAGTGTATATAGGCATTATCCTCATCAACTAGGAAGTGGTTGGTATAATGAAGATAGCACAGACTTAGTTTTGATTGAAAAGCAGAATAATTTTGATTTGCAAAATTCAGAGGTCAATATAAAAGCCCCTCTAAATGTAAAGGGGCTAGAAACTCCTATCAACGATAGAATGAAATATTCAAGAGGCAAGAAAATGGATATAAACATGGTAATCTCATTAGATAATTCGGCTTATCCTGTATATAAGACTATTCAATCTGCTTTTATAATTCCTAACTCTGAAAGATAATATTTATTTTAATAACAAGCTATCTAAGACACTTACTAATTCAGCTGCCTGTGGTTTGCTAAGCTGTGCATTAGCGCCCACAGATTCTCCTTTATGTCTTAATTTTTCAGTTATTAAAGATGAGAATATTATGATTGGTAGTTCATTAAGTATGTTGTGTTCTTTAATTCTTCTAACTAGGGTATGGCCATCTAGTCTTGGCATTTCAATATCAGTAATGATGAGGTCTATATCATCTATATAGTCCTTTCCTTTGCGTTCTACAAGCTCTAATAGTGCATCATATAGTTCTTGACCATCATCAAAGAAAGTTAGTCTAGTATATCCTGCTGCTTCTAGAGTATCTTTAATAAGTTGTCTGATTGTTTTTGAATCATCAGCCAGGAATAACTTGAATCTTGAACGTTTTTTATCAAAGTTTCTTTCTACCATATCAGGGTTTATGCCCATAGTCGGTGATATTTCAACCACGATACTCTCAAAGTCAAGTAGCATATAAATAATACCTTCGTATTCAATGTTTGCCACTACGCCACTACCTTGAATCATTTGGTCTGGTGCGTGCATTTGATCCCATCTAACTCTATGAATTCCTATAACTTCATCTACAAGAAAGGCAACTACTGATTGGTTAAATTCGCATAATAAAATTTTACTTTGCTCTAAATCAAAGTCTTCTGTTGATATGCCTTCTAGAACAGAGTGTAGGTCTATTACTGTAACAACCTCTCCTCTTATAAGAGTTATCCCTAAAACAGATGTTGGGGCATTTGGTACAGGAGTAAGCTGTCTTAAAGGTAAAATTTCTTTGACTTTTACTACGTTTATGGCATAGTGCTTACCACAAACCTTAAATTTCAGTATCTCGGCTTCGCCTGTTCCGCTTTCTAAGAGTATACTTGTATTATTCATTATATTTCCTCCATATTCGCCGTCTAATATTTCTTATTCGTCAACCTGTTTTATCGGCATATATACCTATTTTCTTTAATTGTTGATTTTTTTATTTTTCTCTAAATATATTTCCGCCTATAAATTCCCTTATAATAGCAGTATTTGGGATAACCGACTCATCTTCTATTGGTATAACATAACTCAAGAATTTCAGTAGCCTTTTTGCTTCAGCTGTTTCTGGTAAATTATCTGGTACTGCTTTTAAAACAGGTTCTACGTGTTTTTTTAAAGCGGCAAGCTCATAAATGCTGGCAGAGTTAAATTGGGCATCTGCTGTCTCTTGATACGGGAAGATATTTTTTTCTTCGCCACGCCTCACAGAAGACCACAAGTCTAGTGTTCTTAGAGCATCTGCTCCTCTATGGTAATTATCTCTAACCATTCTTCTAATCAGTCTAGAGTCCGTTGTAGGGATTCTATTATGTTCATCGATATTAAGCTGAGTTAAGCAAGAAATATAAATTTTAAATTTATATTCATCATCTATTTCTTCACTAAACATAGGATTCAAACAATGTATTCCTTCTATAATGATTGGTTGATCATCATCAACTTGCATTGAATGTGTTTCCTCTTTTCTTTGACCTATTTTAAAGTCAAATTTTGGTAGTTCAGTTTTTTTACCTGCTAAGAGTGATTTTATATCTGTATTGAAGCGGTGTCTATCTATTGCATCAATATGTTCAAAGTCTACCTT
>PDWI01007300.1_pt1 | contig 13484 bp, 13 predicted proteins | sample 1430891 | NCBI WGS metagenome assembly PDWI01 (sample SAMN01162508, study PRJNA174530) | Oral metagenome, whole genome shotgun sequencing project. | biome: Marine environment; feature: Marine mammal; material: Swab sample of the gingival sulcus; isolation source: swab sample of gingival sulcus...
ATCATACCTTTCATTTCAACATATTCAGGTATTACATTTATTGCTTCTCCTCCATTTATTTGACAAATAGATAAAGTAGCTACATCAAATGGATTAATATTATTAGTTAAAATTGTCTCGATAGATGTAATAATATGAGCACCAATTGTTATAGCGTTTACACCTTGCTCAGGTTCAGAAGAGTGAGCACTTTTTCCGTGTATTTTAATAATAAATTCATCATCAGTAGCAGATAAATATCCTGATTTTATTCCAATAGTACCAGTAGGTAAATTTGGCATCATATGTAGTGCAAAGATTCCTTCTACATCGGGATTTTTTAAGGCACCATCATTAATAACACATTTAGCGCCACCATTAGCTTCCTCTCCGGGTTGGAATATGAATTTTATAGTGCCACAGAATTTATCTTTCATTTGAGAAATTATTTTAGCTGTTCCAAGTAGAATTGAAATATGGCAGTCGTGACCACATGCATGCATAATCCCAGCTTTTTTTGATTCAAAAGGCAAACCTGTTTCTTCCAATATAGGCAAAGCATCAATATCTGCTCTAAAAGCAATGACTGGGCCAGGTTTCTTTGTATCAAAAATTGCAAGTACACCAGTACCACCAATATTAGTTTTAATATCAAAACCCATTGTTTTTAATTCATTTACAATATATTCAGCAGTATTGAATTCTTCAAAACTTAATTCTGGATATTGGTGAAAGTGTCTTCTCCATTTTAAAACATCTTGGATGTTTTCTTTTATTAAATTATTAACTAAATCTTTCATTTATAAATCTTCCATTCTTTTTAATAAATTATCTGTTGTTTCACAATTAGCATATATAAATTTAATTCCTTGAAGAGCATTTTCATGTCTTTCTTGACTCATAGCATTCATAGCATCTTCAATCATATCAACTTTATACCCTAGATCAGCAAGGTCTCTTATTGAAGTACTAACACATTGATCAGTATAAAATCCTACAACAATTACATTTTTTATATCTAAATTTCTTAAAATTCTATCGATATGTGTACCTACATGTATCCCAGAACAAGTTTTGTTTAGAATAATTTCACCATCTAATGGTTTAGCTTCATCACAAAATTCTGATGCAAATCCATTTGGTGGATAAAACATACCTGCAGATTTATGGAGTGTACCAGTATCTTTTGCATCATTTAAATGTGATTGAATACGGATATGAATTGGAACAATTTGTTTTTCTCTACACTTATTAAGAATCTTTTGAATATTGTTTAGACTGACATTTGTATTTTCTTCTAATTGATCTAAAATAGGCATAAATGGTTCAACATCAATATTTAAACTGTTGTAAACTTCAATAAAATATTCTTTTGTAATACATTTTTGAGCATCAATGATTATTAATGCTGTGTCCTTAGAGCTAATAGGAACAGGATTACTATAAACACTTCCTGAAAGTTGTCCATAATAATTTCTTGTAAATTCATTTAATTCTTTGTTTTTATTCATTTTGTCCTCCTAGAAATTGTTGGGTTATTCTTTACAACAATATATAAAGCAATATATATGCCAAGTAGATAAGCTCTATTTTTAGGCAATTTGTATCAAATATTGATATAAATTGATAATAATTGCTGCAATATTTTGCGAAAGAAATCAAATTCCTAGTTTTTTGCATTTATAATAAAGTGTTCTTAGAGGAATCCCTAATTCAACAGCAGCTTTATTTTTGTTCCCATTATATTTTTCTATAGCGTGTTCTATACAGTATTTTTCTGTCATCCTTACTGCATCGTTAATATTGCTAGGTAGATTTTTAAGTGAATTTTTTGCATTACATTCTATAAAACTATTTTTGCTATTTAAAGCAGATTCAATATTTTCTTTGGTTATTACTTCATTATCTCTTTCCATATTTATAAGAACACGAGAAATAATATTTTCCAATTCTCTAATATTACCCTTCCATTTGTTTTTTTGAAGTAATATTATAGCTTTATCATCTATTTTATTTATATTCCTATCATAAAATTCATTATATTTATTGAGTAAATACATAACAATGTATTTAATATCTTCTTTTCTTTCTCTTAAAGGAGGTATAAATAATGGGAATACATTTAGTCTATAATATAAATCTTCTCTAAATTCACCATTTTCTATCATTTTTTCTAAGGGTTTATTTGTTGCACATATAATTCTTACATCAACTTTTATAGGAGTAAGTGCTCCTATCGGTAGTATTTCTTTTTCTTGTAATACTCTTAAAAGTTTAACTTGCATTTTTAAGGATATGTCACCGATTTCATCCAGGAAAAGAGTCCCTTTATCGGCTTCTTGAAACAAACCTTTTTTACCACCACGCCTTGCACCTGTAAAGGCGCCATCAGAAAACCCAAATAATTCACTTTCTAAAAGGTCTTCTGGTAATGAAGCACAATTTATTTTTACAAAACGCTCATTTTGGCGTGGACTACTATTATGTATTGCATTTGCAAATATTTCTTTACCTGTACCACTTTCACCACGAATGAGGATAGTTGCAGGAGTCATTGCTACGATTTTTGCAGTATTTATAACTTGTTTTATTTTAGGATCGTTACCAATAATATCTTTAAAATCATATTTAGTTTGAACTTTTCTTAATTTTTGGTTAACACAATCTAATTTAAGCTTAAGTCTTTTTAATTCAGAAGTATCATGATAAATTGTAATTTTTCCTATGGTTTGATTATTAATAGTTATTTCTTTTGAATCTGATACCAATTCTGCTTTACCTTGTTTTATCATTTTTTTATATACATCATTAGAAAAAATATTTTTACCATTATTATCAAAAATACATATTGCATCAGGAATGGCATTTAATAAAGGCATAGCATTAGAAATGATATTTGCTAAATTTTTCAATTCATTCTCCTTTTGTAAATTCTTGCATAGTTATAGTGTATCTTTTATTATACTATTGTCAAGTACTTGACGATAATATAGCATAAAATATTTAAATAAGTTTTAATATTGAGATATAAAAATAGACTTTGAAATGAATCAAAGTCTATTGGGATATTAATATAGAGTATATATTTTATCTAAAGGTGTAATTAATCAAAAATACTCAGTTGAACTGGTTGATTCTTTTCTTCAAAAGTATTTAAGTATTTAAAAATATCATCTGTATGATGTAGTATATGATGTTTATGAAGTGTTTGATGAAATAAATTCATAAGCTGATGATTATTTTTACTGATTAGCATATAATTATTTCCATATTCTTTTATATATTTTTCTTTATAAGAAGGGAATAATCTATCGAGATTTTTATAAAAATACTCTCTATTACCATCTCTTAAAGTAAGTGAGATGCCAAAACATAGAACGCCATATACGTTGATATCTATTAGACTATGTAAAATATCTCTTAGATTTTTTTCAGTATCATTAATAAATGGAAGAAGAGGTGTAAGCCATACTATTGTAGGAATGCCTTCCTTTTGTAACTTTCTTAATGCCTCTAATCTTTTACTAGTTACTGGTGCATTAGGCTCTAGTTTTTTTGATAGCTTATCATCATATGTGGTAATTGTTATTTGGACAACAGCTTTTGTTTTTTTATTGATTCTTTTTAATATATCGATATCCCTAAGTACAAGATCTGATTTTGTAATAAGAGTGATACCAAAATTATATTTATCGATAAGTTCTAGTAATTTTCTTGTATACTGTAAGTCTTTTTCTAAAGGAATATAAGGATCAGACATCGATCCTAGATGAATCATACATTTATTTCTCTTAGTTTTTAGCTTTTCTTCTAAAAGTAAAAGAGCATTTTCTTTCACTTCAATATTTTCAAAATCTTTTATATGATAACAATCGCTTCTTGAATCACAGTAAATACATCCATGAAAGCATCCTCTATAGATATTCAGTCGATTATCTTTTGATAATATCGTTTTTGATCTTATAAATTTCATTTCTTTTTACAATTTTTTTTATGAGCCTTTATTTTTTTAATCGCCCAGTCATAATGACTTGATGTAGAAGATATTAAATAACTACCAAGACTTGTTGTACCAGTAAAAGAAAAATATTTTTTTGTAAATAATTCTTCATTAGAAAACGATTCGATTAATTTCATCATTTCTTTATGACTATGCTCTAATATTTCCTTTGATTTTTCATAAGGAGTTGTCTGATGTTTTTTCCATAACTCTATATTCATATCACCATATGTTTTAAAAGTATAAGGCGCAGGAAAGAATGACTTTTCTATACCATTAGTATTTGCTTTTACCCAGTTTATAGCAAGCTGATGCCATTCATATAAGTGAATAAATAGATCTCTAATATTCTTATCTCTCTTCCAATGAGCTTCCTTTTTCTTTTCATCTTTTGAAAAATCAAATGCCGTATTAAACTCTTCTTCTGATAGTTCAGAAACCATCGTCATCAGTTTTTCGTAATTTGTATTAGCTACATTTATAAGTTCATCTTTTGTTTTTGGTCTAGCCATAGTATCCCCCTTTTTCTTTTATTATACACTTTATAATATGACATATTAAGTCATATATATTTTTTTAGAGCATTTTCTAAGATTATTTTTATATTATCTCTTATCTCTTTAGGATCTAACACCTCCACACCATCACCAAAGGAGAGAATATAGTGATATAGAATATAATTATTCGGCATTTCAATTGCTACATATAAATAATCATCTTTTTCTATGATATGATTTAATTCATCATATACTCTAAAAGCATGGGCTTTATCAAATTTAAGTTTCACATGAATCATATCATAATCAGGCATTTCTTTTGGTATATGGATATCTGAAAAATCATCTGTGAAATGAGATTGTATTTGTAAGTTTGTTATTCTCTTTAGCTTAAAAAATCTAAAATCATTTCTTAACATACAAAAAGCATATACATACCAGTCTTGATTTTTAAATAGGATTCTTATTGGTTTCACTCTTCTATGAGTTTCTTTATTTTCACTTCCAAAGTAGTTAAATTCAATGATGTTTTTATTTAATATGGAAGCTTTTATATGTTGAAATACATCATCATATTTTTTATCTTGATGCCATTTAGAAAAATCAATATCTAACCAGTTTTTATTTTTTATATTAAAAGTAGCAGATAGTTTTCTTATTAGTTCTTTATTCTGAAGTGCATTAAGAGATGTTAGAATTTCTTCTTTTTCATTACGAGATAATATGGATTCATTGAGTGTAAACCCCTCATCGATATAAATACCACCTTGTTTTCCTCTTTTTGTATAAATAGGTATCCCAGAAAGACTGATCCAGTCTAAATCTCTATATACTGTTCTTATTGAAATTTCAAATTCTTCTGCTAGTTCTTTTGCAGTAACTTTTTTCTTTTCTAGGATATAATATAACATCCTAAATAATCGACTTTCTTTCATAAACAATCCTTTTCTATAGTTTATTCTATTATATCTTAATTCCTAAAATTTGACACTTTATTTTATAAATTATATAATACTTCATATTGGAGGATGTATGAAAAAGTATATAAAATATGCATTTATAGTAGCTTCTTTGTTCGTTGTAACATTTTTATATAGTAGATATACTATTTATACTATAAATGATAGTAGTAGAGAGATACTTAAAGTATATACTGTTAAAACAGTAAAACATAATATAGATTCTATTTTAAAAGTATGTGATATCAGTTTAAATGATGATGATAAAGTAGAAATAGAGGATAACACGATAAATATAACAAGAGCATTTGATCTCAAGATAAAAAAAGGAATAGAAACTATAAATATACGAACAACAAAGTATAAAGTAAGAGATATTTTAAAAGAACAAAATATTACTTATGATGAGGATGATGAAATTCTTCCTAATGTAGATGGAGAGATAAAAGGGGATACGATATTCATCACTTATTTAGATACGAAAGTAGAGAAGATTACAGAAGAGATTCCATTTTATCGTGAAGTTGTTTTTGTGGAAAACATTGAATCGGATAAGAAAATAAATGAAGGGGAAAATGGATTAAAAGAAGTAACTTATCATATTATCTATAAAAATGGAAAAGAGATAAAAAGGGAGTTAGTAGAAGAAAAAATAATTAAAGAGCCTATTAATGAAATTGTTAATAAAAAAGATGAGAGTTTTTTAGTAACGAGTAGGGGACTTCCATTTCGATATTCTAAAGTACTTTCTTGTAAGGCTACGGCTTATGATTTAAGTTATGAGAGCTGTGCTAAGAATCCAGGGGATCCAGGCTATGGGATAACCTTTACAGGAACTCATGCAAGACCTGGAGTTATTGCTGTGGATCCAAGGTATATTCCTCTTGGCACGAAGGTATATATAAAATCGCTTGATAGTACGCCAGATTATGGCTTTGCGATTGCTGAAGATACGGGCTCTGCTGTAAAAGGTTATTTAGTAGATTTATTTATATCTGATCCGAGAAAAGTAAGAAGATATGGGAAAAGAAATGTACTTGTATATATTATAAGTGATCCGATAGATGAGAGTTTATATAAAGGATATTCAGAAAAATGAAGATAAAAGAAATAATAGTTGTTGAAGGTAGAGATGATGAAACTGCCGTTAAAAGAGCTGTTGATGCCTGCGTAATAATAACTCATGGATTTCATATTAGTCAAAAAACTTTTCAGCTGATAAAAAAAGCCCAGAAGGAAGTTGGTGTAATAATTCTTACGGATCCGGATAGAGCGGGAGAAAATATAAGAAGGAGTATAGACAAAGTTGTTCCTGGATGTAAACATGCTTATATATCAAGAGAAGAGGGAACATTAAATGGAAATATAGGGGTAGAAAATGCTTCTGATGAAGCTATCATATCTGCTCTTTTAAATGCACATGCAACAGATAATAAAAAGGAAGATCTATATACAAAAGATGATTTATTATTATTTGATTTAATTGGTTCTAAGAGGGCTTCATTTAGAAGAAGTGAGCTAGGGAAGATGCTTCAAATTGGTTATTCTAATGGGAACACTTTTTTAAAAAGGCTCAATTCTTATCATATAGATAGAGAGCTTTTTTTAGAATGTATTAATAAACTGGAGGATTATGAAAGATAAATTAATTGGGAAATTAACAGATATCAATACGATAAAGTATATTATGAAAAAATATGATTTTAAGTTTTCAAAAGGACTTGGTCAGAATTTTCTTATTGATGAAAATGCGTTAAATAAAATAATAGATGGTGCAGAAATTAATGAGAAAGATAATATTATTGAAATAGGTCCTGGAATAGGTGTTATGACTTATGAAATGGCAACAAGAGCAAAGAAAGTACTTGCTGTTGAAATTGATAGTTTTCTTATTCCTGTTCTTTCAGATACACTCTATGAATTTGATAATGTTGAAGTGATTAATTCAGATGTCTTAAAACTTGATTTAAATGCTTTAATAAAAGAAAAATTTGATTCAAAACCAAAGGTTGTTGCTAATTTACCGTATTATATAACTACTCCTATTGTAATGAGTTTATTGGAAAATGATATCAATGTTTCTGATATTGTGGTTATGGTTCAAAAAGAAGTTGCAGATCGAATGATAGCAAAGCCATCAACAAAGGATTATGGGGCTCTTTCAGTAGCCGTTCAATATTATTCCGATCCGGAGATTATAACGACTGTGAGTCCAGCATCATTTAATCCACAGCCAAAAGTATCTTCTTCTGTTATTCGACTGAAAATAAAAGAAAATGAACTGGATATTATAAATAAAAAAGTATTCTTTAATGTGGTAAAAGATGCATTTAGTAAAAGAAGAAAGACGCTTTTAAATGCACTTTCTTCTGGTATATTAAAAGTACCGAAAGATACTCTTAAGGAAGTATTTGAAATAACTGCTATTAATCCACAAAGAAGAGGAGAAACTCTTAGCATTGAAGAGTTCGCACTTCTTTCTAATGAGATATCAAAGAAGATCTGATTCTCTATATTTTAATAGCGTATTGAGTACAGGAATATAATTTAGTATTCCATTTTTATAAGGAATAATAAAATCTTGATTTAAATCATTAAGGGGGATGGATTTTCGACCTCCTTTTTTTGATTCTTGATAATATTTATATATTATTTCAAAAGGAATCAAATGATATATATTATATTTCTTAAAATATGCAATAATAAAAGCTATACCACCGTGATTTGTTATATCTTTCATATATTCTATCTGATGTTCATGTATATTTTTAAAAGGTAAATTAGACAGATTGGTTTCTTTTGCATCAAATACAACAGTTACTCCTTGGATTAATCCGATGAAATCAACTGTTGATTTTTTTTCGTAAAATGCCTTTAAAATCATGCCATCTTTTCCTTGTTCGATAACTTTTATTGGAGTAGGAACTTTATCAATCCTTGCCAGATTATGTTTAAGATAATATTCGTTCGTAAAAATTATTAGTTCTTCTAGAGCAGAACCACGAACTCCTCTACTTTTCCAGCTCATATGACCTCCTTTTTTAGAACATAAATTCAGTTATCCACTAATTGTGGAAAACTTGTGGATAAGTATGTTAATACATTTTTAATAACTTATTTGTCAAGTGGATAACTAAAAATTTTTAAAAATTTTTTTCAACCTTTTAAATTATAATATTGTATTTTTCTTTAAAATTCAATGTTTTATGCAAAATAATATGATAAATCTTAATTGACAAAAATATTTATTCATAGTAATATATCAATGAATATTTTAAAAAATATTCATTGAATTGTATGATATGTATTTTATTTTGATAAATTGATGGGATAAAAGAGAGGTAACAGGTTGATGAATAAGAAAGAGTTACGACTGTTTAATATTTTAAACAAACCCATGCTTCCATTATTGATAAGACTTTCAGTTCCAACAATAATAGGAATGTTAGTAAGTGTTGTATATAATTTAACAGATGCATTTTTTATTGGTATGTTACATAATAAGTCAATGACTGCTGCTATAGGTATTGTATTTAGCTTTATAAGTATTATTCAAGCAGTTGGATTTTGGTTTGGATATGGCAGTGGCAATGTGATGTCAAAGAAACTTGGCGAAGGAGATGAAAATGAAGCAAAGATGATTTCTTCCTTAGGAATTTTATTTGCTATCATAATAGGACTTATCATTTCTTTTATTTCTTTATTATTTGTAAAACAACTTTCGAGTTTTATAGGAGGTAGTGCATCAAAAAAATTATTGTTTTTTACAACAGAATATTTAAAAATAATTATTATAAGTATACCTTTTACTATCTATTCAATAACAGTTTATAATCAGCTGAGACTTTGTGGAAATCCAAGGGATGGAATGATTGGACTTCTTTCAGGAATGCTCAGTAATATAATACTTGATCCAATTTTTATTTTTGTTTTTAATATCGGATTTGTGGGTGCTGGTTATGCTACTCTTTTAGGATATATAATTGCTTCCATAGTACTCACTATTTTATCGAAAAAAAATGGGAATATTCCTGTGAAATTAAGAAATGTGAAAATCAATAAAGAAAGGATTTATCATATTCTTATGGGGGGACTTCCTAATTTTTCAAGGCAAGGAATTACTAGTATCGCTATGGTATTATTAAATATTTCGGCAGCAAAATATGGTGAGGAATTAATAGCTGCCTTAACAGTGAGTTCAAGAATTGTCGCTTTTCCAATTATGATTATGGTTGGATGGGGACAAGGTTTTCAGCCTATATGTGCTATTAATTATGGAGCAAAGAAGTATGAACGAGTAAAAAAAGGGTTTATATTAACAGCTAGTATAGGAACCGTTTTTTTAATGATATCATCAGTAATTGTTTTTGTACTTGCAGGACAATTTATTCATTATTTAACATCAAATAAAGAGGTACTGATAAGTGGAGTTAAAATACTTAGAATACAATCTTTAACTATTCCGCTTTTTGGTTTATTGGCAACTAGTAGCATGTTTATGCAAAATGTTGGTGAGTATTTCAATGCGTTATTAATAGCTACTTCTCGTCAAGGAACGCTTTATATCCCTCTTTTATTTATATTGCCTATTCTATTTGGCGAATTTGGGATATATTTAGTACAGCCAGTAGCTGATGTTTTATCATTTATTCTTGTGATTATTATTTTAATAAATTATTATACAAATAAAAGAAAATTATTATAGATACATTTTTAGGACATTTTGTTATATCATTGACAAATTTATTAGATTATATTATCATATAATATATACCCCTATAAGAGGGGTGAGAATGGAGGAAGTATGAATATAAAAGTTACAGATAAAGCGCTAAAGGAATTTGAGAATTTGTATCGAAATACAGATTTAGTATTTCGAATTATGATTTCTGGTTTTGGTTGAAGTGGTCCTACTCTAGGCGTGAACCTAGAAGAGCCAATGGATAACGATTACATTGAAGAACATAATAATATTAAGTTTGCTGTTGATAGAGAATTGTTAGAGCAGTATAAGAACTTTAAAATTGATTATGTGAAAAATATGTTTAGAAAAGGTTTTGTTGTTAGTTCAAATGCTATTAGACCTTGTTAATAACAGATTATCTGTTATTTTTTTAGGAAAGCATTGTGAATTAATTGACGTTAAATAAATGGAGGAAAGAATGAGTAAAAAAGTTGTTATTATTGGTGGAGTAGCTGGTGGTGCTAGTGCAGCTGCAAGATTGAGAAGAAATGATGAGCATGCAGAAATTGTAATGCTTGAAAAAAATGAGTATATCTCATTTGCAAACTGTGGACTTCCGTATCATATAGGTGGTGCTATAAAGGAAAGAGATAATTTATTATTACAAACGCCTGAATCTTTTAATGCAAGATTTAATGTAGATGTTAGGGTGTTTAATGAGGTATTATCTATTGATAGAGAGAAGAAAGAAGTTAAAGTAAGAGATTTAAAAAAAGGTGTAGAATATGTAGAAGGGTATGATGTATTAGTTTTATCACCAGGTTCTACACCACTGAAGCCACCAATAAAAGGTATTGATTCAGAGAATATTTTTGTCCTCTGGAATATGCATGATATGGATAAGATTATTCATCATATTCATGGTAAAAAGGCTCAAAAAGCTGCTGTTATTGGTGGTGGATTTATTGGTATTGAAATGGCAGAAAACTTACATGATTTAAAAATGGATGTAAGTATTGTTGAAATGGCAGATCAAGTAATGGGTCCTGTTGATTTTGATATGGCTCAAGGTATTCATGCTCATGTAAGAGATAAGAACGTAAATCTAATTCTTTCTGATGGTGTTGATTATTTTGAAGAAGCAGGCGATCAAACTAAGATTGTACTTAAAAGTGGTACAGAACTTTTAGTAGATTTAGTAATTCTTTCTATTGGTGTTAGACCTCAGAGTAATCTTGCTAAAGATGCAGGACTTGAGCTGAACCAAAGAGGGGGAATCGTTGTTAATGATCAGATGCTTACAAGTGATCCTAATATTTATGCGCTTGGGGATGCAGTTGAAATAGAAGACTTTAATACAAAAGATAGAGGAATGGTACCTCTTGCTGGACCTGCGAATAAGCAAGGTAGAATCGTTGCTGATGTGATTGCAGGAATGGATGCTAGATATGCTGGAACACAAGGAACATCTGTTGCTAAGGTATTTGATTTAACAGTAGCAAGTACTGGAATGAATGAAAAACAGTTAAAAAGAATAGGAAAAGAGCTTCATAAAGATTATGAAACGATTATTATTCATCCTAAGTCAAATGCTGGATATTATCCAGGAGCTTTCCCACTTACATTTAAAGCAATATTTGATTTAGAAGGTAAGATTTTAGGTGCTCAAATCGTTGGATATAGAGGTGTTGATAAGAGAATTGATGTTATGGCGACTGCTATAAGATTTGGTGCAACAGTATATGATTTAAAAGATTTAGAACTCGCATATGCACCACCATTCTCATCAGCTAAAGCACCAGAAAATATGGTTGGATTTGTTGGTGAAAATATTTTAACAGGCAAGACAAAGATTGTTAATTATCATGAAATAGATGCTTTAGTAGAAGCTGGAGCAGAGCTTTTGGATGTTAGAAGCGATGAAGAATTTTCTTTAGGAAGTATCCCTGGTGCTAAGCATTTTTGTGTTGATACTTTAAGAGAAGATTTACATAAATTAGATAAAGAAAAAACATATGTGATATACTGTCAAGTAGGTATTAGAGGATATATTGCAGAGCAAATTTTAAGAGCCAATGGTTTTGAAAAAGTTTATAATTTAATTGGTGGATATACTACTTATAATTGTGTTGTTAATAATTCAGGACAAAAGCCTATGGATACATGTTGTAATATTGTTTGTGGAACAGAAGAATCAGAGCCCATTCAATTAGGGGCAGAATTTCATTTAAATGCTTGTGGACTTTCTTGTCCTGGTCCTATTAGAGAGGTATATAAAAAAATAGAGGAGTTAAAAGCAGGAGATGTGCTCCATGTTACAGCCACAGATCCAGGATTTAAATCTGATATTGCTAAATGGTCTGAAAATCAAGGACATAAATTAGTAGATTCAGGATTCACAGGAGATAGTTTCTTTGCAAAAATTCAAAAGGGTGGAAAACTCTCTAAGCCAGCATCTACTTCAGCAAATAATAATAAAACAATGGTTGTATTTAGTGATGATTTAGATAAAGCAATTGCTTCATTTATAATAGCTAATGGTGCTGCAGCAATGGGTAGAAAAGTAACGATGTTCTTTACTTTCTGGGGATTAAATGTTATTAAAAAACATGAGAAACAACGAGTGAAAAAAGATTTTGTTTCATCAATGTTTTCTTCAATGTTACCTAGGGGTTCAAAAAAGCTTAAGCTTTCAAAGATGAATATGATGGGTATGGGTCCTAAGATGATTAGAGGATTAATGGCTAAGCATAATGTAGGTAGTTTAGAAGACCTTATTCAACAGGCTCTTGATGCAGGTGTAACGATGATTGCTTGTAATATGAGTATGGATCTGATGGGTATTAAAGAAGAAGAACTCATAGATGGTGTTACTTTTGGTGGAGTAGCGACTTATTTATCAGAGGGAGAAGAATCGGATGTCAACTTATTTATATAGGTTTATAGCTATATTATTATTGGTTATATCGTTATTTTCTTGTTCTTCAACTATGGCTTCAGATTTTACTATTTATGATATAAAAGACAAAGAAATTAATTTGAGTGATTTTGAGGATGTTGCGATTGTTGTTTGGAATAGTAGATGAGCTTCTTGTATTGCTGAATTATCAGAAGTTCGTAAGGTATACGAAAAAGGTAGAAAGATTATACTTGTTAGTGTAATGGATGATTATGAAAGATCAAAGAAGGTAGTAAAAGAAAATAATTTGGATGAAATAGCATATTTTGATTATAAAAATGAGTTTTCCGACAATTATTCGATAGCTACTGTTCCCACAATTTTTTATTTAGATAAAGATCATAATATTATAAAGACTGTGAATAATGCTGAAGATGCAGAAACAATTATAAAAAATATGGATAAG
>PDWI01007302.1_pt1 | contig 13483 bp, 11 predicted proteins | sample 1430891 | NCBI WGS metagenome assembly PDWI01 (sample SAMN01162508, study PRJNA174530) | Oral metagenome, whole genome shotgun sequencing project. | biome: Marine environment; feature: Marine mammal; material: Swab sample of the gingival sulcus; isolation source: swab sample of gingival sulcus...
CGTCACCAATAACGGGTTTGGCGGGATTACCATCCCCTGCGACTTTTCCGACAAGAACAACATCTTCCACAACGCTGTTTTTGAAAACTACGGCCCGGGTATCGGCCTGAACTGCCCCCAGAACCTGGACGGCAACCTGGTCAAGAACGCCATGGCTTCTTTCTATAACGTTGGCTGGCCCTCGTCAGGTGACGGTCTTCTGATGATTGCTGGAAAGCCCTTCACCGAGGACGACCCAGGCGAAGGGTATGTCCTTACCGGCAATGTCTTCTGCGGAAACGCGGCATTGGATATCGCTGACGGTGAGGTTTTCGGCTCGGTTGTTGTGGCTTCCGAACTGGATAATCAGTGCAACACCACCAACCATAGCGGGTTGTGCGACTTCCCCTGCCCGGCTTCCTGCCCGGCCTGCAAGGGCGATATTGACGGTGATGGGGATGTGGACAACAATGATTCCTTAATCCTTAAGGGCGAATTCAACAACAGTAACACTGATTGCTCGTCCCCATGGATTTTTGAGTAGAGATGAACTGAATTAATTGCGTGCGACATTCAGGTTCCATTAACCTGAATTTTAGGAGAACAAAAAGCAGATGGGGATGATCTGCTGCTTGCTAGCGTGATCCCTGGATATGTTAGAAACCGTTATGAAAAGATTTATCTGTTTTGCCGTCCTGTTGAATTGCTGCCTGGCTGCGGGGTGTGCCCCCACCGGGATCAAACCGGTTCAGGGCCCGGCCGTTGTTGAGAAGACCTGGGAAGATACCGGTGCCGGTGACCTGAAAAAAAACACCCCAAATGCCCCTGCCACAGATCTGCAATCTGCCCCGGTTCAGAAAACCGAGCGGGAAAAGGCCCTGGAAACCGAAATCCTTAAAAGATTTGCCCCTGCCTTTAAACACCGCATCACTGATGCCATTTCTCCGGACAATCCCGCTAAGGGCCCCCTGGACGCCCCGGTTACCATCATCCAGTACACAAGCTTTCAATGCGCTGCCTGCGGTCATATTGCCACCGGGGAGCTTGAACAGGTGCTGGCCCATTATAAAGACAAGGTCAGGCTGGTGTTCAAAAACAACCCGCTGCCCTACCAGCGACGGGCCCTTCCCGCGGCAAAGGCTGCCCTGGCAGCCCATAAACAGGGAAAGTTCTGGGAATTTCATGACATGCTTTACAACGATCCCAGGGGGACCCGGGAACGGACGATCCTGAACGCCGCTGAACAGCTCGGCCTGGATGTGGCCCAGTTTAACCGGGACCGCAATTCCCGGGCCGTTGCGTCACAGATTGCAGCCGAACAGGCCCGGGCAGCTGAACTGGGCTTCACCGATGTGCCGGTTTTTATTGTCAACGGGGTGGTGATGGCTGGGCTTTTTCCCAAGGTGTATTTTACTACCGTTATTGATCGGTTGATGATGGAGCAGGTGGGCAGGGGCAGAGGTGCAGGTGGGCAGGTGAGCAGAGGAGCAGAGGTGCAGGTGAGCAGAGGAGTGGTCAGGACGGTTGATTTCGGATTAAAGGGCGGTTCTCCCTCATCTGCCCACCTGCTCACCTGCCCCCTCCGCCTCCGGTTTTCGCTTAAAAAACACCAGGAATAAAACGCGTAGTGACTTTTCTGCGGTACTCCTGGTATACAGGATCGGCAGACAGATGCCGCTCCTCGGTGACGGCCCTGAGGTAGTAAAGCACAGACCAGCCGGCCATACTTCCGATTGTGGCCATGAATGGCGCGGCGCCTGTGTTCCACCGGAGCAGGAGTACAGGCACGCTGCCGATGTACCAGGTCAAAAGTTTGGCGGCATAGGCTGGATGCCGGACCCAGCGAAAAGGGCCTGTGACCACAATGCCCCGGTGGGTCAGGTTGCTGGCTTTGAGGTTCAGGGCAAGTGCGGACAGAACATACACCGTCATGAGCATGATCATGAGTGAACCGGCCAGGGCCTGGACCCAGGGATGGTGAAATGCCGGGTAATTGGTGAAAGACCATCCCATGGCCCCGGAGGTCAGGTAATTAAAAGGCGGGTAACAGGCCAGGCATACGGCCCAGCCCAGAAAGGTGGCATCCACGGAACGGATTTCGTTTTTCAGGCGCGGGTGTTCCAGGGCATACCCCGCAGTATAAAGGCCAACATCGGCGAGGGTCATCAGGTTTAAGGGAAGCCAGTAAATATTGGCAAAGGAATATCCGGAAAAGAACAGATTATGAAGATTGTGCACCAGCCATTCTGTATTCTGCAGGAGATACTCCAGCATGACCGGCAAAAAGATGAATTTCAGCAGCCAGGCCCGCAAAGCGGTTCTTTCCCCAGGGCCGGGCGCTTTTTTCCCGATCCTGAACAATGCGCGCCAGACCAGCCGGCTTTTGGGCTGGATGTTGCCGGGCAGTGTCAGGTAACAGGGGATCATAAGCATCAGAAAGACCGGCAGACCCAGCTCAAACACCTCCCTGGCGCTCACCTGGAAAAAGTACAGGTCATGGTCCACCGAATAGAGCATGGCGGCATAGGGCAGCCTTGTCACGCAGAAAAATCCGGCCAATACCAGGGACATGCCGCAAAGACTATTGACCAGGGCCTGTTTGAGAAAAGGCGTTGTCACTTTTTGTTCAGTGATCTTCTCTTTTTTGCCGCGAATCATGATGGGTTTGACTGTAATGGAAAATGGGAGTTGCCGCAAGTAAAAAAGGACCGTCAATGATCTGCACACAGCAACAAAAAAACGTCAGCCATGCATCAAAAAGGTAAGAAATGAAACGTTTAAATTCTAAATCACGACACACTATATTCCAGCCCCCAGCCTCCGGTCTCCGGTCTCCAGTCTCCAACCCAGACGGCATCACCCTGCTGGAACTGCTCAGCGTGGTCTTCATCCTCACCGCAGCCGCAACAATAAGCATGTCCGTTTTCTCCGGAAACACGGACCAGGATCGCGTCAACGCAACACTAAAGACCCTGGGTGAGATTCAAAAGGGAATCCTGGGCGTTACCAGCGACCGGGTTAAAGGTGAGGTGCGGTTTGCCGGGTATGTGCAGGACATGGGATCGCTGCCGGCGCTTTATGATGTGCTGGGCACCCCTGACGACCCTTCCGACGATCAGCCCAAAGGGTTGTGGACATCCGGGCGGCCCGTGGATAAGGACGGAGACGGCAAGGCCGACGGCGGGGACCTGGACGGAGACGGGATCATTGACCTGATCTTTTACAAAACCTATACCTTTGGAGTTGTAATTGATTTTGTCAGGTCCGGCTGGCGGGGAGGGTATATCAGGACCCCGGCAGACGGGGGGCTGATCGATTCCTGGGGCAATCCCCTGATATTTGAAATCACGGACGGGGATTTTATAATCACCAGCCTGGGGGCGGACGGAAAACCAGGGGGGCAGGAATATGACCGGGATATTGTCAGGGCTGTCAGGAAAAAGGATTATACGGCCACGGTTTCCGGGTATCTTTCCCCCCATACGGTGTTTTTCAGTGAGTCGGAGATGGATGTGGCAAATGTCTGTTACGGCAGGACGTGCCGGTTGCAGCCGGTAACGGTAAGGATCTACCATGCCCCGGAGGTGGCTGACTGTCGGCTTTGGAAAAAGGAAAGTTCTGAGGAGGGTAGCAGGACTGAATCAACAGAGCGCTACCACCTTACGGAGTGCATGGGATACCAGCCTTTGGAAACAACCGTGGATATTGTTGAAACTGACAGGACACGCTGGCTGAAAGATGACGGATATTTCCGGCTGGAAAACGTGCCTGTGGGTACAGAGCGCCTCCTTCTGGTGGTTCAGAAAACAGACGCCAGCCAGGATATCGCGGATATGAATACCGGGCACCTTAAAGATCCGGGCCTGGTGGGGATGGGATATAAGATTGCGGTGGAGCCCGGGGAATGCTGGCTGGGGCGGCTGGGGAACATTCCTTAATGGAACAAATACCGGAACCCCGGGGCCGGGGTCCAAAAAATTTTTGGAGGTAAAATGGTTGGGATGATGAATAACGAAAAAGGATTTGCCGTGGTGACCACGGTGTTTATCATGGTTTCTTTTCTGTCCGTGGCTCTGCTGGTGTCCTATCCCCTGGTCAAGGCGGTAAGGAACCACTCCGCAAATTATCTGGCCGAAAGAGACGATTACCGGATGAAAAAGGCCTTGTTCGGTGAAATGGTGGATCAGTGCGGCACCAGACTCTCCCATACGAGAGGGCTTTACGGAGATTATCCCGGGTGGGGAATTCATTCCGGACAAGGCGGCGGGGGTGGAAAAGATTCTCGGAATCATGAGGCCTGGCCCATGTCCCGGCGGTGCCTGGGATATGGCACCAGGGCGGGCATTGCCGAGCCTGAAGATTATAAATTCGCAGACGGGTTCTGGTCCGGCTACCACGGAAAACGATATGTGCGCAGACTGCCGGTTGATGAATGGGGGTATAAGGCTTACAGGCCCTTCGGCCGTCCGGTCTATGTTACAAAAGAAGAATCTAAAGAGGAAGTGGCGCGCTACGATGACATTCTCACCAATTTTTATTTATCAAACGCCTGCGGCGGAGGGGTCTCTTACACCAATTATACCAAGCGCTGGAACGCAGTTGTTGAAAGCTTTTCGGTCATGCCTTTTCGACGCACCCTTGTGGACGTTAAGGATTACAGCCGCAACAGACAGGCCCATGATCTTGATCTGACCACCACCGGTTCACAGACAAGAACAAGGAGTAAGTTTTTTTTTAGCCTCCGGGAAGGGTTTCCACAAGAGAAGAATAACTATACCCTGTACCGGTTCGAGCTCTACGACGAGAACCACACTGATCTACCAAATCACCTCTATTCTTTAATAGGCCAGAGAAAGCTGATGATCCTGGTAAAGGAGAACGGCCGGTGGACGGTTCGGGACACAAAAGTTCTGGTCAATCCGCCTAATTCAAACTTTAATGGAGTGATAAATTATTTACGCACGTCCCTGAAAATCTACAGGATTAATTTTTATGGATAATATTCGGAAAACAGCGTTTGTTCCCTTCCGGACCGGGAAGATCGAAACACCCGTTCCGGACAGCGGCAGTTCAGGGTTTTCGCTTCTGGAGGTGTTGGTGGCCATCTCTCTTATGGCCATGATCGTGGTATACATCGGGGTCAAGACCCGTGGTATGGATACGGAAGACAGATTTTACCGGACCTGCTACCGCATGGAAGAGATCAAGGCGGCCCTTATCGGGAAACCCGGGCTCTATTGCAACGCTATCCGGCAGTTTACCGGGTATGTGTCCGACACAGGCAACCTGCCCAACCTGTATTATACGGATGACCAGGGCAAGACGCAAAGGGTGACCGAAACAGGGGCCGGTAACATCAGGGCCCTGGATGGGGACGCGGGGCTGTCCGCCTGTCTGCGCAGCGGCATACGACCCCAGCCCAGGGCCCTGTGGGCAAAACCAAAAAATATCGATAAATGGCAGTACCACAAGGACGCCCGGCTCTGGGCCGGCTGGCGCGGCCCATATATGACACAGGATCGGCTCGTGGATGCCTGGGGCAATCCATTCCTGTTTGTGGTGGGGGAAGTGATCGGCCATGGGGGCAAAACCTACCGGTGCAGGGAAACCTATACAGCCACCCAGGCCAATCCCCAAAGGCCGGACCCTTTTTTCCCGGGGCCCTGGGAGATGATCCTGGAAAACGGGGCGATAAATGCCAGGGAATGGCTGGATCCGGGCAGTGAAGATGGACTCGGTCAAAAAAGCAAGCAGGAGATATACCACCAGGATTTTCTGACCATCATCAGCCTGGGTGCCGATAACAAGCCCGGCGGCAAAGGTGTGAACAAAGACTTCTCCATTGTCATTGAACCCTCGGAATACCTGGGCGAGGTGGCCGGAAACTGCGGGGATTCCGGGCAGCGGACTGCGGACGCGGTCTGCCTTTTTTACCCCGATTATACAGAAGACGGCGCCGGGCAGGGGATCGTAGAGGCCTGTATTCCGGAAAGTGAGACCCGGGCCATGGCGGATAATTCTTTGGATTATTATGTTATTACCGGACATCCAAAGCAGAATCACAAGACTGCCCCCGATTCCCACGCTGAATACGATCTCATCGGCTCAACCGAAACAGATTTCGTCTCCACCGGCATTACCTTTCGGTTTGGTGCAAGCAGTTTAGTGATTACCAAAGGGAAATACCACTGCACAGACTGTGGCCGGGATGAGATGGCCGGGTGTGTGTGTATCAATTATACTTATGAGAATCATTGTTATCTGAATCCTGGGTATGACCCTGAGGCGCTTAAAGACTGCACCAACTATAAGACGATGCCTGAAGGCCTGGGGATTCTTGATTTTAACTACCCGAGCTTGGGCTTTTTCTGCACCTGCAGGAACCAAGGAGAAAAACCATGTACGGATGCCACCTGCGTTGATAACTGGGATGAGTATGACTTTATCTGCCTTGACGAATATGGTAAGGCGGTTATTACGTGCGATGAAGAGCCCACGGGCTGCATCAAATGGTCCTGCGATGAGGAACCCTCCGATTGTGACTGCATGCAGACAACAGGCAGGGAGACCTATGAGAACCCGGGCGATTATCGTAATGCCAACTGGGATAATCGGGATATCCCCATCGGCATCCGGACGTTAAAGGCCGGCAGTGTTTATTCTGCTGTTTCCGTTAATGAGGGGGGGAATTGGGTTGGGACGGTTTATGATTAGGGCAGGTGAGCAGAGGGGCAGGTGAGCAGGTGGGATTGGTTGGCTGGATGTTTGGTTTCAAGACAGAATTTTCGTAAAGATGACAGATGGTTTAAAAGTATAATGGATGAATTTAAAAAAGCGGTGTGGATGTGAAAATTTATAGAAAACCAGAACCTCCTGCACGCATACTCTCCACCAGCACCGGTACACAGTCTCCGGCCTCCGGCCTCCAGTCCCCGGTCTCCGGTCTCCGGCCTCCGGCCTCCCATGGCTTCACCATCATAGAAATAATGGTCGCAGTCGTCCTCATCGCCCTGTTCGCGACCCTGGTGTCCAGCACCATGGGAAAATTTGACGAGGATGTGAAAATAGCCGCAGCCCTTAAAGAGATGAAGATTCTTCAGACCACACTGATGCAGGTGGTGTATCCGGACCTGGGGAAGATTCCCAGCGGGCCCAGAGAGGAGGCCGATGATGAAAGAAAACGGCTCGAATCCCTGTTTGTACCGAGCTATCTGTTCATGAAAATAGAAGCCATCCGGGATATGTATAAAGATGTGGATGATATTTACCAGGATTACGTGATAAAAGATTACATTAAGGCGTGGGATGTTTATAAAAGCAGGGGCTGGCAGGGGCCGTACATGAGTAATCCCACCGGCGCTGTTGACGCCACCTATTTTGCGCCAGAGGATTTTCCTCCCATCCGGGGCAGCCATGTCTACCTGGACACCATGCTGACGCCCTGGGCTGACAGATGCGAAGAACTGGCGGCCAGGGCCGAGGCCGAAGGCAAGGCGGACCTGGCGTTTCAGTACCGCCAGGGCAGGTTTTATCACGTTGTCGGGCCGGTGAAGATTGACACAGGCGGGAACTATGTGATCCCCCCGGGGATGGGCTGTATCGTCAGCCGGGGCCGCGACTGCCTGCCGGATGCAAGACCAATGCTGGAACAGATGATCGGGGCATGTGAAAAAGAATGCTGCACGACAGATTTTGACGCAGCGTGCGAAACGCCTTGTAAGAATATGTGTGGTCAGGGGAGAGATCAATATCTGGCCTGTATGAAAACTTGCATGGATGCGTGTAAATCCCAGATGGCCGATAACGTCAACCAGTGTCTTGAAAAAAGGTCTTCTGCTTATTTTAAAGTATTCGGGATCACGAACCCGGATGATCCTGGGTTTGTGGATATGGGCGATGATGTTGTTATCTCCCTGAACGGTGATTTCAGGCGTAGCCCGATGGATAAATGATGGGCAGGTGAGCAGGTGAGCAGGTGAGCAGGTGAGCAGGTGAGCAGAGGGGTGAGTTTTTTGTTCAAACACTAGATAGGGGTATAAAAAATTATGATAAAACTATACAGGAAGAATGTAACAGAATTTTTCCAATCCGTTGGCAGAGGGTTGCGCTTTGTTTCTCACCTGCTCACCTGCTCACCTGCTCACCTGCACCCAAAAACCTCTGCGCCAGAAAACGGATTTACCCTCGTCGAAGTCCTGATCACCCTCGTTATCATCGGCCTGATCGGGATGACGGCTGCTTTATCCACAACCGCCGGGGACAGCAGCGACTTTGATACCTCCTATCAGGCAACGGTGGAATTAATGGAAGAGATCCAGAAGGCTGTCCTGGGAGATAATATTCCCCACGACCGTGGGGTCCAGATAAACGGGTATGTGGCAGACATGGGGAGGCTTCCGGTTCTGAACGACAGCGGCCAGCCTGAAAGCCTGTGGCAAAAGCCTGAGGGGCTGGCCGCACGCCAATATTACGCTGGTGCCAAAATCAGCACCGGATGGAACGGACCCTATGTGGACAGGCCTGACACGGGGATTCTCAAGGATGGCTGGGGAAGCGCACTCTTCTTTGAAACCGGCCTGGACAAAAGTTTTACCATCATCAGTTACGGCGGGGATATGCAGCCGGGCGGAAGAGGTCCGGCCGGGGATATTGTTGTAAAAATAAAGCCGCATCAGTATATGGCCCCCCTGGGATTCTCTTTCAGGGGGATTGATGGCGACCTGGACCAGGGCGCCTCCACGTTTACGATTCACTATCCGGATCCTGAAACTGGCGGGCTCGCATCGGAAGAGCTGGAAATGGACCGGTACACTTCCGGTGAACTGGTATTCGGTCTTTTTGTTTCCAACGGTGAAAAACGGCCCCTTTATCCCATCGGGCTGAGAAGCATTACTGCAACGATCAAGCATGGGAAAGCTAAACAGGAGAAGGTTATTGTGTTTTCTGTTCAGCCTGGGATGAATTATTTGGGGACTATTGAATGATGAATGGGCAGGGAAGCAGGTGGGCAGGTGAGTTGGGCCTAAGTATAATATTTTTAATCTGAAAAATTTCAAGGAAAAATTGATGAAAAAGAATCAAATGATTTGTGTGTGGTTTTTTTGGGTGGTTTTTAGTTTGTTACTGACCGGATGTGTCTCTTCAACCGGCACAAAAGAAAATGTTCAGTCCCGGTCTTCTGAGCCGGCGGCCGGGAAATTGGAGACAGGGGATCTCCTGGCCCGTGTGGGGAACAGGGATATTTCCGTGGTTGAATTTAAGAAATGGTATAAAGACATCCGGCACCACACCAGAGACTTTGAGGAACAGAAAAAAGAGACCCTGGACCAGATTGTGCTCATGAACCTTTTGTCTTTTGCGGCAAGGGAGGAAGGTATTAACAGGGAAGCGGCCATAGCCGGTGAACTCAGGAAAGCGGAGAACGAAATACTGGCCCGGGAATATCATAAAAGAAAGATTAAGCCTGAAACCCTGGCTTCCAGGGAAGAGATAGAGGCATACTATGCCGATCATATGGATGACTTTGCAACCCCGGTTAAAGTAAAACTCAGACATATCCTGGTGGCTGTGCAAAAGGATGCCCCGGAGCAGGAATGGGAAAAGGCCAGGGAAAAGGCCCTTGGGTTAAAAAAGAAAATTGACGATGGGACTGATTTTAAAAGAATCGCCCAAAGATATTCCGATGATAAGGTCACACGGTCCAAAGGCGGCGGGATGTGGCAGCGGGAGGATCTGTCAACGGCGTATTTTACAGAAAAGACCCTGCCTGCCGGAATTCCGGAAGATGTTTTTTCCATGGAAAACAGACAGGTCTCCGATCCGGTGCGCACCGCCAGGGGCTATGAAATATTTAAAGTTGATGCAAAGCGGGAAAGTCAGATCCCCTCCCTGAGCCGGATGAAATTCCAGGTTCAGAAGCTGGTGGAAAAGGAGAAATACGATAAGATTATAGAACAGACCGTTTCACGCCTGAAAGAAAAGTACCCGGTGGTTCTGAATACGGACCGCCTGGCAGCGGTCAGGTTTGAGAAAAAGAAGAAAAAGAAAAAGAAGTGAGGGGCAAAAAGGTAACCCTTTTCCCGTCGTGTACGGGAAGAAATGTTTGGGGGATGGAGACCGGAAAGCGGAGACCGGAGTCCGGAAACCGGAGTCCGGAAACCGGAGTCCGGAAACCGGAGTCCGGTCTTCCTGTTCAATTTTCCTGCCCCCTGGTGGCGTCGTTCCCTTCTAACACGTCAGTGGGCACGGGCAGCAGGGCTGTGGAGGGCGGCAGGTTGTGCTTGGTATAGCGCACCACCCGGATGACGCTCACAAGTAGGGCCAGAAAAACAATCACCAGCAGAATTTTTATCAATTTTTGCTTTGCGCCGGATTTCTGCTTAAAAGATCCATCTTTGCTTTTGAATGACGTCTTTTTTCCTTCAGTTTCCATTTAATTACATTCCTATGATTTTTAAAGTGATCGGACTGAGTGGTTTCGGAGACCGGACTCCGGAGTCCGGATACTGGAAATCGGAAGAACAAGGTCGATTTCCGGTCTCCGGTTTCCAGTCTCCCTCATAAATAATCCATGCTCAGAGAATGATCAATCCAAATCCCGGACAGAAAATCCATATTCGTGAAAATTAGTGCAGATTGGTGAAAATTGATGAATCCATCTGGAAGTTCCATCGTCAGGGAGGATAAGAGGAAGAATATGAAAGAGATAGAGATCGTTCCGCTTACGGATGTAAAAGCAGGAGAGAGCGGGACAGTAAAAACAATGAACAGCGGCCCCGGATTTATCAACCGTATGGCCGCCATGGGCGTAAGTCCCGGTGTGCAGGTCACGGTCATGCAGAATTTTAAGAAACGGCCGCTGATCATCATGGCCCGCAATACCTTTATTGCTATAAGCCGTCTTGAGGCTGGGTGGATTGGGATGGAGGCTGGAAAAGGGAGACCGGAAACCGGAAACCGGAGGCCGGAAACCGGAGATTGAAGGATGAAGGGAACAGGTTTAAATGCATAACCCAACGAGATAAATCACAACATATCGGTATATCAAGGCAATGTCATATCAATTATGTTGCTGCTTTATGAGATATCCATTTAGTTCCGTAACAGCCTGCCGAGGGGAACCTCCAGTCTCCGGTTTCCGGTCTCCGGCCTCCAACAATCCCCAAACACTTAATCACAAAACAAGAGAACCTGTAATGCAAGAGATAAAAGAAGAAACAATCGCTCTGGCCGGTCAGCCCAATGTGGGTAAATCAACGGTATTTAATGCGCTGACCGGCCTGCACCAGCATGTGGGGAACTGGCCGGGGAAAACCGTGGCCCGGATGACCGGTTCCTTCAGTGTCAATGGACAGGCTTACAATGTGGTGGATCTGCCCGGAACCTACAGTCTTACGGCCAACTCTGCGGAAGAGGTGATTGCCCGTGATTACGTGGTCAATGACAAACCCGATGCCGTGGTGGCTGTGGTCAATGCTGCGGCCCTGGAGCGAAGCCTGTACCTGGTTTCGGAGCTTATGGCCCTGGATGTGCCGGTCATCATTGCCCTGAATATGATGGATGTGGCAGAAGATGAAGGGCTTGCCATTGATCCCCGGGCCCTGGAAGAGGCGTTGGGGGTGTGTGTGGTTCCCATGGCCGCAGCCAGAAATATAGGGGTGGATGAATTGGCGCCCGCAGTCCATGAGGTGGTTTCCGGCAAACGGGTATTGACACCCAAAATGCCCGAAATCCGGCAGACAGGGGATGCGTCTGCTGAAAAGATTGAGCTGTTGATCCGGGATTATGTCCCTGCAGGCCATCCGCCGGAATGGGTGGTCCTTAAGATGATGCAGGGCGATGACATGATCCTTGACATGATGCAGGATAAAATGCCGCCGGAATCCTGGAAAAAGGTCCGGGAACTTTTGGATGAGAACAGGGATACGGCCCTGGGACTTGCCCGGGACCGGTACAGATGGATCGGGCAGGCCGCACAAAAGGCCGTGCAAAAGTCAAGTGATGAAACCCTGAGCCTGACGGCAAGGTGGGATGCGTATGCCACCCATCCGGTATGGGGGGGGGTGATCATGCTGATCCTGATCGCTCTGGGTCTTTTTATCACCAAGCTGACGGGCATGAAACTGACCTGGGTGTCCATGGATCTGTTTTTACCGGCCATAAAGGAAGGAGCAAGGAATTTCATGGCAGGCCATTCGCCCTGGCTGGTGAGTATGGTGGCTGACGGGATTATTTCAGGGCTCGGGGTTCTGCTCATTTTCAGTGTGTTTTTAACCTTTTTTTTCGTGCTTCTGGGGATTGTGGAAGATGTGGGCTACATGGCCCGGGTGGGGTATCTCATGCACCGGTTCATGCGCCGCATCGGCCTGCACGGCAAATCCTTTTTTCCCCTGGGCGTGGGCTTTGCCTGTAATGTGCCGGGCGTGATCGGATCCAGGGTGGCTGAAACCGAGCGTTCCCGTCTGATGACCATTCTGCTTACTCCGTTTGTGCCGTGTATTGCCCAGACCACGGTCACCGTGTTTCTGGCCCCGATTTTTTTTGGTGCCCTGGCGCCCCTGGTGGTTATTGGTCTGATTCTCATGGACATGGCTGTGCTGGCCGTAACCGGGATCATATTGAATAACGGGCTGCCCAAACGGGAGCGGTTAGGCCTTATCATGGAGCTGCCCCTGTACCACTGGCCCAATCCCAAAACCATTGCCATTTATGTGTGGCACCAGATGAAGCATTTTCTCCAGCGGGCCGGCACCGTGATTTTTGCCATGACCGTTCTGATCTGGGCCCTGGGGTATTTTCCCCATGGCAGAATGGAGACCAGTTTTCTGGCCGGTATCGGTCATTTGCTCACCCCGTTGGGGGATCTCATGGGACTGAGCTGGAAAATGCTGGTGGCCCTGTTTGCCTCGTTTATCGCCAAGGAGACCGCCATTGCCACCATGGGCGTGGTCATGGGCGGGGCCGATCTTGCCGCCGCCCTCAAGGCCGCGGTCTCTCCTGCGGCCGGCCTGGGATTTCTTGTCACCCATATGCTGTTCATTCCCTGTATTGCCACCCTGTCCGTTATCGTGGGTGAAGCCCGGTCCTGGAAATGGACCCTCGCTGTTGTGGGGTATCTGTTTTTTGTGGCGTTTGGTATGGGGATCTTGGTTTATCAGGTGGCCCGGTTGTTTTTGGGGGAGTAGGACGGAGACCGGACGCCGGAAACTGGAGGTCGACAGGCTGTTACGGAATGCATAACCCGACGGAGTTGACCACAATCCAGGATCGCGAGGGCCTGTGAAAACAGTCAAATAGCTTCTTGATACGAATCTGTATTTATATTCATAAACATAAACCCAAATCGGTTCTGGAGCGCTTCAGAGAACTCGAACCTGGTGATGCCGGCATCTCCATAATTACTTGGTTTGTCATGCTACAAGGCCAAAATGGAAAACAAACTGCACCATTCCCATGACAAGCTGTTCCGGGAAACCTGGAGCAACCTGGGCAACGCCAGATCCTT
>PDWI01007303.1_pt1 | contig 13483 bp, 13 predicted proteins | sample 1430891 | NCBI WGS metagenome assembly PDWI01 (sample SAMN01162508, study PRJNA174530) | Oral metagenome, whole genome shotgun sequencing project. | biome: Marine environment; feature: Marine mammal; material: Swab sample of the gingival sulcus; isolation source: swab sample of gingival sulcus...
ATTTATCACATTCGTTTTTTAAATACTCTTGTATTTTTTTATTTTTACTGCGATCAAAATACTTTCTATCCTTAACACAAACGGCATCTTTTAGAGAAAAAAATAAAATATCTAAAGTTTCTTTAGTGTATTGAAAACTAAATATATGTTTTAATTTTATATTACTTTGTATTAAGTCCAGTCTTCCGTAAGAATTGCTTATAATAAACTTATTTCTTTTGTCAGAACCTATAGTTTCCAATACAACTACTGTGAAAAGTTCATTGTAAAAATGATATTTAATTGTTTTACTTATAAAGTAATTTATAAAAAATAATAAACACATTAAACTAAGACAAATATAGATAAATATTTTAATTTTATTTTTCATCTTTTGATTTTAATTTTGACAATTTAGACTTACAATAGTTCTCCAATTTCCACCTACCATATTTAGTTTTTTTAAAAGAATTATTTCTATCGTTTTCTTTCATGTGTAACAAATTATTTTTATATACAATATCATCAACAGATGGCATCTCATTATTTATAATATATTTACATAAGTTTTCATAATTTTCTACGTCTTCATCATTTAATATCATATAGTAAGCTCCATGTATATCGGATGATAAAATAAGTTTAATTTTTTGTGTTTTATTGTTTTCTAAAGCATTTAGCAATATAGTACTGAACGCAACATTACTAGTGTAATTTCTCATATCATTTTTTTAATTAGAAAATCACAAAAATATATTATACCGAAACAAATGAATATTTCAAACATTATTCGTAGCATGTTTTTTACGTTCATTAACCAAAAACCTTAATATAGTTTATCTGCAAACACTGATTATTTCAAACTATTTTATCAATTCAAACTTAAAAAAAATACTAAATTATAAAATATACAATCAAATGGATAAATTCAAAGCCCAATAGCCATACTTATCACTCATAAACAAAATCTTTTCTAAGTACCAAATAACCCTCTTTTAAGTCATTTACAATCTCTTTTAATTTTCCTTCGCATAGTCCGTTTATGAGTCTTTTTTTGTGCTCTAAAAATATTTCCACTTCAAAATAATCACTCAAATTGCCTATCTTAAAATTTACATATTCATCTGAGTTTTCTAATGTTTTTTTAAACTCATCTTCGCTTAAAGTAGCTATTTTTTCACTATAATCAATAGTGCCTACACCGTGACCAACAGATGTACTAAAAAGCAGGATTTGCTTATATTTATCAGGTAACGGACTATCTTTTTTCTTATTTACATGTCTTTTTGTCAGCTTATAAATCTCTATCATCTATCAGCCCAATCGATTCTTTTTAAATCTATCTTTTCTTCATCATTTTTTACGCTTTCAAGATAGATTGTATTGTGCAATATTCCCATGCATTCGGCATATCTTGGGTCTTCTTCAGCTTTTATTGCCTCTTTTATTGCAAGTGTACTCTTTTTTGCATCAAGTACATTTTCACTTTTTTTCAAAGCTCTCATATATTTTTCATATAACTCACGACCAAAAACATAACTCATAAGTCTTTTTGCTTCCGCTAGCACATCTCTCTCAAAAAATGAATTGTCCTTAAATATCGGCTTTACAACCTCTAAAACGGGATGGGTATCCTTTGTTGAAACGGATTTATGAAGTTTTTGATCAAGCAGCCCCAATCCTACCGCAAGTCCATATATAATAGACGCAGGGTGAGGAGGACAACCGGGAATATAAACATCCACATCTATCACTTTTGGCACTCCACTCCACACGCTATAACAATCATGGAAAATACCGCCACTTATAGCACATGCCCCGTGAGCTACTACTATTTTAGGATCCGGTGTTGCCTCATAAGCTCTTAAGAGAGGATAGTACATCTGACGGGTTACAGGACCTGAACAAAGAAGAATATCTGCATGTCGAGGACTTGGAACGAGCTTAAAACCAAAACGTTCCGGATCCCACATGGGAGTAATTGCGGCAAAAGTTTCTATCTCACAACCATTACAACTTCCCACGTCTATACGGTAAACACTGAAGCTTCTTTTTATCTTTTTTAAAAACTCCAACTTTGCTTCTAAATCATTTGATTTATGAATATCTTTAGGAACTTGATATAAACTACTCATAGTATCTTGCCCTCCTCTTTGCGTATTATCTTACCGTTTGCCATTAATTTTTTACAATCGGGGCAAATTTTTAAATAAGTTTGTGCATCCTTTAATCTTCCTTCACTTAAATTTGCATTTTTAAGTCTTTCGTTTGTATAGTCAATGAGCCTTTTTGTACTAAATGGTTTTTTACATTCCGTACAATACTCCATATCAAGCTCACCCCTTTGAATCATATCTTCTTTATTCATGCTTATCGCTAATTCAAACTCATTTGAAAGACGAATTGCTGCTGTGGGACATACCTCATCACAACGTCCGCAAAATATACATCTTCCGCAATCAAACTCCCATATAAGTTTATCGCCGTTTTCATTTGGCACGATTTTTATGGCATTTGGAGGACATGCAATACCACATGCAGAACACCCTATGCACAAATCATAAACATACTTCGGTAAGCCTCTATAGTGCTCATTGACACTATAATCATCAAAAGGATAACCGTATGTTGTACTCCCATATTTTCTGGTTATATCTATAAATTTCATTTTCGTATATCCTTTGTTGCGTCAAGGTCAGGATTTTTACAAATCTCATTTAAATCTTTTTGCGTTAAAATCTTGCTTTTTTTGCTATTTACATCCACAAGTGTTACCCTATCAGTACATGAATAACATGGATCCAAACTACAAACAATAAGCGCAGAATCAGCAATAGTATTTCCTCTAAACTGATACCTCAAGCTTGGCCAATTCGCATATGTTGCCGCACGACATCTCCAACGATAAACCTTTTGGGTGCCCCCCTGCATTATCCAATGCACATTATCGCCCCTTGGAGCTTCCACATATCCAAGAGCGTATCCAGTTGGCTTTATTCTAAATTTCGGATCTTCGACTATGGCGGTTTGAGGCATATTTTCAAAACATTGTCTTATAATGCTAACAGAAGCTTTAAGGTCTTTAAAACGTACGCTCTCACGGGCCAATACATCGCCACCTTCTTCAACTGAAACATCAAACTCTATATGGTTAAAAAAGTCATAAGGATGATCATACCTTGTATCTCTTTTTATGCCACATCCTCTTATATTTGGTCCAACGGTTGAAAAATCTCGTGCAACTTTTTTGTTTAAAACACCAACGCCCTTCCATCTGTTGATAAGCATTTTGTCATCCATAACAGCGCTCCAGACTTCATCTAACTGAACATCGATAACATTTATCATCTCAAGAGCCTTTTTAACTTCACGCCCGGTCATATCGCGCCTAAGTCCGCCTAAAATAACATTCCCATAAGTTTTTCGTCCACCCGTTACAAGCTCAGCTAATTGCATTGAGTATTCACGAATTCTAAAAATGTGCATAAAAGCTGTATAATAACCCGTCACTTCACATGCAAGACCAATGTTTAATAAATTTGAGTGAAGTCTTTCTATCTCCAAACAAACAACTCTTATAGCTTGTGCTCGTAGAGGAATTTCAAGCTGTAAAGCTCTTTCTGCTGCTTCTATACAAGCAGTTGCATGTGCATACCCACAAATACCGCAAACCCTCTCAGCCAAAAAGCCCATTTGGTCATAATTCATTCTATTTTCTGCAAGTTTTTCCATACCACGGTGTTGATAAAAAAGCCTATAATCCGCATCAACGATAGTATCCCCATCACAATAAAGCCTAAAATGCCCTGGCTCATCGCTCGTAATGTGAAGAGGACCCAGAGGAACATCAACCACACCCGCACCATCAGGTCTTAAAAATTCATAATCGGGCTCATCGGCATGATTTACTGCATCGGGACGAAAACGATAATCCATAGACTCTTTTCCTTTTCTTAAAGGAAACAAATCCTTTGGCCAATCATCGGATAGCAAAAGTCTTCTTTTATCAGGCAATCCTTCCGCTACGAGTCCGAGCATATCATAAGCTTCTCTCTCATACCAAACACAAGCCGGAACTTTTGGCGTAACCGAAGGATAAGTCGGGTCTTTTGCAGGAAGTAAAGCTTTAACGGTTATAAAACATTTATCTTCTTGTGCAAACTCGTCATCTTTACCCATCTTTGCGCCCTCCATTGATAGCGCATAGTAAAGGGCAAAGTGCTTATTTATCTCCCTTTCATCATTTGCTATCATATTTACAAGATAACCGCCTATATCATAGTATAAAATTCTTACCGTTTCAGGCAAATCATTTCTATCTACAAGTATAGTAATTTGATCATCGGTCTGACGAGTAGTTTCTAGCACATTAATTTTTTCTTCTACTATTTTTATAAATTTATCGCCTCTCATTATACGCCTTTATTAAATATTATATTTGTTGCATTCTCCAAAAGAGTCCAAAAACTCTCAAATTGCCACACTCCAAATGCTACCATCAAAACCGCCAATGCAATTAGCGGTAAATTTTCCTTTAAACTTATGTGGCGATTTGGCTGAACTTTACCCTCAACTTTTCCAAAACTTGACATAAAAAAGTGCGAAAAATCCGCTATAAAGATAATACTAAGCGCTATTGCAAATATTATCATTAAAGCATATTGTCCGGTAACCGCAGCTGCTTTAAAAGTTAAAAATTCGCTTACAAATATAGCAAATCCCGGAACTCCTACAAGCGAACATATACTTATACCAAATAAAACCGCCGTTAAAGGTGCAACTTTTATCATGGAGCCCATTTTATTCATATTTTTCGTGCCGTAAATACGAGCAATATTTCCTGTGGTACAAAACGCCAAAGCTTTCGTAAAAGAGTGAGCAAGAGAGTGAAAAAGAGCAGCTAATACGCCCAACCCTCCAACTCCAAGAGCAAAAGCTATAACACCCATGTGAGCGATACTATGGTACGCAAACATTCTTTTAACATTGTGTTGAGTAATAAGAAAAAAGGCTGATAAAAATAGAGTTGCAACTCCACTTACTATCATAACATCTTGTACAAATTCAAACCCAACTCCATTTCCTACTATAGCATAAAATCTCACAAGTGCAAGCAAAGCACACTTTAGTAAAATTCCACTAAGCATAGCACTTGTTGGTGCAGGTCCTTCGGCATGAACATCAGGAAGCCAAGTGTGAGTAGGAACAAAACCTGCCTTTGCACCGTATCCTATAAGAGCAAACACAAATATAAGCTTTAATGCAGTTGAATCAATATTTTTAGCATTTTGTATAATGGAAGTAAACAGTATGCTATCTTTACTATCGAGCAAAACAGAGTGATTTGCAGAATATAAAAGTACCGTTGCAAACAAAGCAAAAGCAAGTCCGATAGAGCAAAGTACGATATACTTATATCCACTTTCAGTCGCTTTTTTATCCTTGGTTACTGCAACTAAAAATACGGATGATAAAGTTGTTGCTTCAACTGCTGTCCACAAAAATGCTAAGTTATTACAAATACAACTTAATGCCATAGTAAAGATAAAAATAAAGCTCAAAGCAAAATAATTCTTTTTAGTTTTTTCATTTATGTGACCGCTCTCTTGCTCCCACTTCATGTAAGTCGTTGAGTAGACATTTACTAAAAAACCTGTAATCGCAATGAGTGTTATAAATATCGCTCCTAACGAATCTAAAAAAAGATTATCATGATACGCATATAAAGTTCCATTTTCCAAAACCAAACACACATTATATAAAAGTGTGGCAGATGTTAAAAAAGCCAAGACTACATGTAGCAAATTTAAGTATTTAAAATTTTTAGGCATAAAAAACATAATACATGCACTAAATAACGGAACCAACAAAATAAGATATAAACTATTCATGCCTAACCCCTCAAACTTGATGCTTTAAAGGTATCCAAATCCCCATAAGAGTTATAAAATCTTATGGCTAAAACACCCATAATAATAACCGCAAAAATAGCGTCCGTTAAAATACCAATCTCTACTATTTTTTCAGAATCGTAAGCCATTAATGCAAGGCTTAGATGAATACCGTTTTCAAATAAACAATACGCTAAAATTTGTTTTAAAAACGAACGTCTTAAAACAAAACCCATAATCCCCATCATAAACACAAAACTTGATGCCATGAGAGGCAAATTGTCTTTTAAAAGAGCAAATTGCATAAAAACATTGCTTAAAGATGTAGATACCGCCAAAGATACACTCAAAGCAATAATAGGAGAAACAAAAAATCAGGCAATTGGCTCAAATTCATGCACTATTTTTAATTTTTTTATCAAATAATACAATATAGCAGGAACAAAAATAACCTTTGTAAAAAAAGCAATTATCGCCCATGACTTTAACTCTCCAACTCCATACTTGCTATAGAGCAAATAAAATATACAAACCAAACAAAGAGTTCCTAATTGATACGAAGCAACACTTAAATCATATCGCCTCAGCCCAAATGTCCCAAGGGCAAAAACCATCATTAAAATTGTTAAAATATCCATACTTACGCTCCAATTATGTATAAAAAAACAGCACTTAAAGATATACCAAGTGCAACTAAAGCACTAATTTTTAAACTTGATGTTATTGTAAATCTTGAAGTAAAATTGTCAATAAAAACTGCACCTATATATAATGCACCTGCTTCTAAAAGAAAAACAATTAAAGCTAAAATTGGATTTGAAAAATTCCATGGCTCAAAGAGCATAAGGAAAAATCCTATCATTACAAATTGTTTTATGATTAAGGATGCTTGCATAAAAGCTAAATCACGACCTGAATATTCGGCCAATAATCCTTCATCAAGCTCTTGTTCCGCTTCTGCTATATCGTATGGCTTTCTACCGGATTCTACATACATAACCCACAAAAACGAAACTGAAGCAACAGCAAATGAGGGCAAGGTATACCCGATGTCTCCATTTTGAACCATCTGTTTTATAAGTGGAAGAGAAGTTGTGTTTGCATTTAGCATAACAACAACCAAAGATAGTATCAAAGTAGCCTCCACAAAAATCCCCATCATTAATTCACGGCTTGCACTTACTCCCGCATACGCATCACCACTATCCATACCTGCAAGAGAAAAGAAAAATCTAAATGCAGCTCCAAGATATATAAGTATAAATATATCACTTACTTTTGAAGCAATGAGAGTATTGCCGTAAGTAATGGGCAAAAGACAAAACATGGTACACATAAGTCCAAATATAATATAGGGTGTATATCTAAAAAGAGCAGTTGTATGATAAGGCAGTGTACGCTCCCTTTGATAGAGTTTTACAAAATCCCTATATGTTTGAACTATCGGAGGCCCTATACGCGATTGTCCACGAGCCCTTAATTTCCTAGCTATTCCATCAAACAAAGGTATGATAAGAAGTAAAGCAACAAGTTGTAAAATCATAAAAAATATAGCTTCCATACCCGTCTCCTACAAAAAATAATGAATATATACAAGCATCATACAAAGATAAAGCAAAATGTAAGCTGTATAAACTTGAGTTAAGCCATTTTGAAACCCTTGTAAAAAGTGTGCAAACTTATCGATACTTTCGACTATAAGCTTATCCACCCAAGAGTGAACAACGTCTTTAGTTTCACTTTTATAAGTAACTTTTCCAAAATATCCGTCTTGCTCTATCACCTTGGTTTTATGTCTATAAAAAAACTTAAAAATTCTTCTTAAATCACCACTAAACGCATTTGATGCGATTTGCATATTTGTATCATACTTATATCCGCTTGCCCAAGGCTCTGTGATACGAGCTTTTTTGAAATTTGCTTTAAACAAAATAAGCCCCACATACCCAATAACCAAACATAAAACAAATATGAGCGTCAGAAGTGGAAGATTTACAACCTCTTGAGTTAAAACGGTAGAAGGTAAATTGAGCTTTGTAGATAAAATGCCTCTTATAAAAAACACAATATACTCAAAACCAAAGGCTAAAACAATACATGTAAAAGCTAAAAAGATAAGTGGAAATTTTAGATAAATATTGTCTTCGTTTATTTGATTGTATATCTTTTTATCTCGTGGAAGTCCGCTAAATACAGCTCCGTAGACCTTAGCAAAAGCAAAAAGCGCAATAACCCCGCCAAAGGCCAATAGTAAAACAGCAAGTATAAAAACAAACCTACTTGAAACGCTCTCACCAACACCTCCAAGCAATAAAGACTTATAAGTTAGCCATTCGCTAGCAAATCCATTTAGCGGAGGAAGTGCTGTTATAGCTATGGTTGCTATAAGGAAACTAAACGCAACAATAGGAGCTTTTTTAGCAATACCTCCTAACTTATCCATGTTGTTTGTGTTGGTGTTTGAATATATAAAACCTGTTCCTAAAAAAAGAAGTGATTTGAAAGTTGCGTGATTTAGCGTATGAAAAAGTGCTGCAATGAAACCTAAAAGTGCAACGGAAACGGATGAGGTAGCAAGTCCGTAAACACCCGCACCAATTCCTAAAAATATAATCCCCGCATTTTCACTTGTACTATAAGCAACGGCTGATTTTGTATCATTTTCCACAGCCGAATACATAGCACCCACAACAACGCTGATTCCGCCAATGATTAAAATTAAATACGCTGAATATACATGCAAAGGCAAAAACAGAACAAACTTAATAAAAGCAAAAATTCCAACCTTTATCATAACGCCACTCATTAGTGCCGCCACATTTGACGGAGCTTGCAAATAGGTATCTTTTAGCCAAAAATGAAAAGGCCAAAGTCCTGCTTTGCTTCCAAAACCGATAAATAGCAAAGTTACTATAAAACCACTCATAAAAGGTGATATTTGTAAGTTGTTAAAATCTTTAAAATAAAAACTTTCAACACTACTTCCCATCAAAGCTAAAGCTATAAGAATACCAAAAGCTCCAACTTGTGCAACTCCAAGATAAGTCATAATAGTTTTTGTAGAGTTTTGTTTATCATGCACCATTATCAAAAGCGCTGAAAGAAGAGTCATCACTTCCCACAAAAGTATAAATGAAAAAACACTATCGCTTGTAATGGTCAAAAGCATGCTAAGTATAAAGAAATTATACATGGAAGAAAACACGCTTAAATTTGAAATTTTCTCATAAGTTCTTGCATAACCTATTGCAAAAAAAGATGCAAAAATTGATATAAAACTAACAATACATGCAAAAAAGTTCTCTAAAGGTGAACTTATAAATTTTGACGTAAATAAAAAATTTCCAAACAGGGTAAAAGAGTTTATCTCATTTACATGTAAAATGAAAAACAAAAACGAACAAATGGAAGCTAAAAAGGCTAATCCAAAACCAACAACCGCACCAAGAATCGGTTTTTTATACAAAAAAAGTGAAATAATTCCCGATAGAAAAAAGAACAAAAACACACTTTGCATCTGTTTTCCTTAAAGAATTCTACTTAAAAAATCACTCATATCGGCTTTTAGTTTTTTGCCAAATATGTGATTTCCATCAACAGGATCAACCATAACCAAAGCACCCTTAGGACAGCAACTAACACAGGCTGGATCAGCGTCTGAACCGTCGCATAAATCGCACTTTATGGCGGTGGATTTAAAGCCACTTACACATCCAAATTCTAAATTTATATCGGGTTTTTGAGAAACCGAAGGAAGAACGTCAGCGTCCATATGAACAGAACCATAAGGACAGGCTAAGGTACAAAGCTTACAGCCAATGCAAATCTCTTCATGTAACTCCACATAATTTTCACCCAACCTCAAAGCGGAAGTCGGACACACATTCGCACATGGAGCGTCATCACATTGACGACATTGATTGGGCATTTTACCACCTTCTTGAGTTAAGACATCCAGTCTTGATTTATCCAACCTTCCTCGTACATAGGCGTTTTTTATGCATTTTTTTTCGCATAAATTACAAGCTATACACAAGTCTGGGTCGCAAATCACAAACTTATAATGTTTTGCCATATTCACTCCTTTTGTCAACGAGTTACATCTTATAATAATTATTTAGCGTAATTATAACATAAAATACTATAAAAAAGATTAAAAACTTAAAATAAATTAAGTTTTGATATTGAATATGGTTTTAATTTTTTATAAACTTTTTTACACCGATGGAAATAGCTATAAAAAACAGACAAAAAAGTATCAAACAAAATACCACCAAACAGACTTGTGCCATATTTATAAAATGAGATGATGGAAAAAGGTACCAGCCATCAGCATATAAATTTGTAAAATATTGTTGTATAAAATTTAAACTCTCACCACTTGGAATAACTGGATTATCAAAACCACAATCACCCGTAGGTAAAAAAAGTGACGGCAGCCACTCATGTAAAGGTAGCCCAAAAGGGTAACTAGGAGTCATTGAACAACCCTCAAAACCAAAAGGATTTTCACTTCTTATGGCTTCGTGAATTAGATTTAATTTATATGAATACAAAATTCCTTTTATACTCCCGTAAACGATAAAAACAAAAGCAAATCCCTTTAAAATGACACTTTTAGGATTTATAAAAGCTAAAAAACTTCCTAAAGTTATGCATAAAAATGCAAACCTAACATATACACACTGCTCGCACGGAGGCATAAAAAGGTAATTTTGAAAAAATAGATGAGCAATTAACACCAAAACCAAAGTTCCCATCCATAAGCAAAACCATAAAACTCTACCATTTTGGAAATCATATATTTTTTTTAGCATACTTTTCACTATAACGCCTTTTGTTCTTCAACGGGAATAAATAATTGATAATTGTCTGCCAATTTATAAGAGAGTCTATCCATGTCGATTGAGAGCAAATCAAACATACTTCTTTTAGTCATTTTTTTGTAAAAAGGTACAAATTGTATAAAATCTTTTTGTGATTTTAATGCTAAAAGTGGATTTTTTGCGTCGCTATTTATAATATTTACCTCTTTTGAAAAAAGCTTTGAGAGATATTTGAAATGATCTATCAAGCTCTTAGCATCATCTGTATCTGAAGGGTTAAAACTATATAAATTTATCTTTAAATCAAGCTGGGAGCAAAAATCCAAAATAACTGATGACTCTTTTTCTATATCTTTATTGTTTGTAGCTAAAATTGCCCCCATATTTATTGCCGATAACCCATGTAGTCCTATCTTTAAAACAGGCAATTTTTGCTTTTGTAAAATATGCATATTTTTGTTGAAAAAAGCTCCGTTTGTCACTATTAAACCTACGTCAAATATGGCCATATCTTCACTTATTATATCACTTATATCGGTTTTGTGATATTCAACATTTATGCTTATATGTGACCTCTCATAGCTTTTGATTTTATCAAACAACTTAGAAGAGGTTGGATTTATAACTCTTACATGTAAGTTTTTATTATTCAAATTTGAGTGTAAAAGCATGGCATCATTTAAAAGAATGTCTATATCCTTTTGAGACATTTTTTGCATATCTATAAGTGTATATATATTGTTTCCAAAAGGATAAGGAAACTGTCCAAACTCTTGCTTTATGCTTTTATAAACACTTGTTAAAATATTTGGCTCACCCACTAAAAGCAACACATCACTCGGTCTTATCATTAAAGTAGGACGTGCTAAAAGTAGATTTTTGTTTCTATATATAGCTACTATTCTCCAATTTTTTTGTTCAATACTAGCCAAATGCCTATAAAGAAACGAGCTTCCAACGGGAACATTTATCTCCATTACCTCGCCTAAACCAAGTCCTACATTTCTTGCAATTACCGGACGATCAGGCAAAAAATCAGAAAATCTTGAAACAATTGTATCTTTTGATTGAAGTACAGATAAATGTGCATCTTCAAAATCGTCTATACCCCACCTATCAATCAAGGAAATGGAGACATCCTTGTCAATAGTTCTAATATTTTGATAGGTTGTCAATAAATCGTTTTTTTTGTTCATTACCAACATTATTTGGTAAAAATTGTCTTCCGCCAAAAGATTAGAGAGTTTTGACAAACTCGTTGGGTCAAAAAAATGCAAATTATACTTTTTAGATATTTTTTTAGGCAATGTTTTATCCCTGTAAGCTAAAATAGTGTATAAATTTTCACTTCCTTTTATGCTCATAATCTTTTCTAAGAATTGTTTTGCTAAAATACCGTCAGCAATGATTAATATTTTCTTCATTTAAACTCCAAAATTAAAAGGCTATTATACCAAAATGAGATTTACTTTACTTAAAACTGATAAAAATGCCCGTCGCGGTCGCATACAAACCGCCCATTCTATCATAGAAACTCCCGTTTTTATGCCTGTTGGTACAGTAGGAGCCATAAAAGCTTTAGATGCTTATGATATGAGTAAAATTTTAGATGCAAAAATAATTTTAGGAAATACTTACCACTTATATCTCCGTCCCGGCGATAAAACCATATCCAAACTTGGCGGACTTCACGGGTTTACAGAATATAAAAGAAGTTTTTTAACGGATAGTGGCGGATTTCAAGCTTTCTCTTTAAGGGGCGCAAAAACAGATGAAGAAGGAGTTAGTTTTAAAAGTCACATTGATGGCTCGGCTCACCGTTTTACACCAAAAAAAGTAATCGATATCCAAAGAAACTTAGGAAGTGATATAATGATGGTTTTAGATGACCTTGTCGCACTTCCTGCCACAAAAAAGCGCATAGAAGCATCAATAAAACGAACTACAAAATGGGCTGTTGAGGCATTAAATTATCACAAATCCCTACCGCAAAATCCAATAAATCCCTCACAAAATCTTTTTGCAATTATTCAAGGTGGGACTGACTTTGAGTATAGAAAAATCTCTGCTAACAAACTTACATGTAACTCTTTTGACGGTTTTGCTATTGGGGGTTTGAGTGTTGGCGAAGAAAACCAACAAATGTACGATACGGTAGAGTTTACAACCCCATTTATGCCAAAGGATAAACCTCGCTATCTTATGGGCGTTGGAACACCTGAAAATTTGGTTGAAAACGTAGAACGGGGTGTTGATATGTTTGATTGTGTAATGCCCACAAGAAATGCAAGAAACGGCACACTTTTTACAACCTTTGGCAAAATAAATATAAAAGCCGCACGTTTCAAACTAGACACTAAACCCATAGATGAAAGCTGTGGCTGCTTTACATGTAGAAACTTTTCACGCGCATATCTTAACCACTTATTTCGCGCAAGCGAAATAACGTATTTTCGCCTTGCAAGTTTACACAATTTACACTATTATTTAGACCTAATGAAACAGATGAGAAAAGCCATTGAGCAAGAGAGATTTGAGTCTTTTAAACGTGAATTTTACAATAAAAGGTCATAAATGAAACTACCTCCACTATTCAAAGGTCGCCTTATAAAAAGATACAAACGCTTTCTTGCAGATATTGTGTTGGAAAATGGCGAACTCATAACTGCTCACGTTCCAAACAGCGGAGCGATGACAAGTTGCATTGAGCCAAATTGTGAAGTTTATGTCAGCTTCCACGACAATCCCAAACGCAAACTAAAATACACTTTAGAACTCACTTGCATA
>PDWI01007305.1_pt1 | contig 13483 bp, 11 predicted proteins | sample 1430891 | NCBI WGS metagenome assembly PDWI01 (sample SAMN01162508, study PRJNA174530) | Oral metagenome, whole genome shotgun sequencing project. | biome: Marine environment; feature: Marine mammal; material: Swab sample of the gingival sulcus; isolation source: swab sample of gingival sulcus...
ACAACGGACTGACCTGGAAAGAACGGACGGTCTCCGGGTTGAGCCATGACATGCTTGATCGGATCATCGATCTCGGCGAAGGCGTCTATCTCACCACAGGACATACCCATCGCGGCACCGCCGATCAGCCGGCCATCCGACAGGCTCCGCCCGAACAAATGGTTTTCCGGTCCGACAACCAGGGACAGGACTGGCTCCCCATTTCCGTTATCGGCAGGGAACGCAACCTCGCACTGTGCGAAGCATCCATGATCCTGCTACCCGATGGGCGCATTGCCGCCATCATGCGGGAAAACAGTTTTGTCTACGAACCCATGTATGTAAGTTTCAGCGACGACGCGGGCGACACATGGTCGACTCCGGCCCCCACGCCGCTGATCGGCCACCGCCCCACCATGGGGCTGATACCCGACGGTCGCCTGCTGATCACCTATCGCAATGTCGGCCCGGACATGGGAACCTGTGCATGGCTTGGCTCACTGGAAGAATTACTGTCCGATTTCAAGGTACAGGGACGCCATGAAAACCCGGCCAATCCGGTTTTGACCAAAGAAGGGCTACGCGTCCGAAATCATGCAGGAGCGAACTCCGTTGTCCGCTACGCCCTGCGGCCATTCACGGACCCACGTTCAGCAAAGGCCACCCTTGAAGCCGAAATCAAAGTGGATCAGGCCGAAAAAAACGGTTGCGGCCTGCGGCTGGGTGTCTGGTGGCGCATTGGACCGGACTACATTCAACCGGAAATGAAGGACATCCACCCCATTTCCATCCCGGCAGGCCAATTCAATATCATTCGCCTCGAATACGACAGCGGACGGATAACCCTGTTTATCAACAATGAGGCACGGGCAAATATCACCGTAGAGGAAGATCAGGCCGACACCCGCCCAATCATGTTCGGGGCCCCCTACCCCTTTGAGGAGAACGCGGTTGACTGCACATGGAAACGGATCCGTCAAAGCCTGGAAGAACCGTGGGTCAGACGCTGTTACCGCTGGGAATGGAGAGCAGAGGACGGCTTGCCGGACCAATGGGCACTGGACAACATTTTGGAACTGAAAAACGACAGGTATGCGGCGGCACCGGATTTCGGCTACTCAGGCTGGACCGCCCTGACGGACGACGCCTTTTTCTGCGTCCATCATTTTGGCGGTGGCACGGAAGAAGGGTATAAGCCGCTGTTCTCTTCACATATCATAGGAACACGATTTTATCTCAGTGACTTCAAAAATATCCAGACATGAAGTATCCCCAGACAACATTCCCCATCGGATAACGCGCCTTATAACGGCAACGGGGAAAATATCCCAAAAGCATGTCAAGGAGACACCATGCAGCAAGATGAGATTGAACACATTTTTGAATCTTTTTTTGAAAAATACCGGAAAACCGAAGGCGACCAGACCGCCTGGTCTGCGGTATGGATGGACATGAACTCAGTGGGAACACTGGAATTAAATATGACGAAATGTCCCAGAGGAACAATATTTAAAATTTTTATCGACAAAAAGAAGAAAACAGAAATAATGGGATGGGAAAATTTCTTTGAAGTCATGCAAACCGTCGCTTCCGAGCACCCTGGCCTGTATGAGCCGGACAGAATTTTTGCCGAGATGCAGGCCGTCTTGTAAGAACTGCTCCTAAATATCGTATTTTTTTACTTGACGGGACTATCGTACCCCTGTAAGGCCTGCAAATACGGTAGTCGGTGAAGTCCATGGGGACTAAACCGGTAAACATCGGCGACCACCGACGATTGGTGGGCAAATAGTAGATTGGCTGGAAGCTTCTGCATCTGTCTCCTCCTCTTTGTTTCACCGGGCGAACTATCGCCAAATATTATTTTATTTGCTTTTGGAGATTTTTGAGAATGGCCAAGAACATCTATGTGGGCAATCTGCCCTGGAGTTCCACTGAAGAGGAAGTACGTACTGCATTTGAAGCTTACGGGGAAGTTTATTCCGTCAAACTGATCAATGACCGTGAAACCGGACGCCCCCGCGGATTTGGTTTTGTCGAAATGGAAGACCAGGGAGCTCTCGAAGCTATTGAGAACCTGGATGGTACCGATTTCGGTGGTCGCAACATCAAGGTGAACGAAGCCCGCCCTCGTCCTGAACGTCCGCGCTGGTAACACTTGACGAGTCGAGCCGAGTAAGGCAATTGTAGCCCGCCCCTTTTGGAGCGGGCTTTTCCCGTCGTATATTTTATTAAGGATTTTTACATGGCTAAAGAAGAAGGAATCACGGTACAAGGTATCGTTGAAGAAGCATTACCCAACGCGATGTTTCGCGTCGAACTCGAAAATGGTCACTCTGTTCTCGCTCACATTTCCGGCAAGATGCGCAAGTTCCGCATCCGTGTCATGCCCGGCGATACGGTAACTGTCGAACTTTCCCCTTACGACCTCACTCGCGGTCGCATTACGTTCCGTCCCCGTTAGTAGCGGGATATGGTTTCCGGTAGCAATCGCGTTGCCGGGAAAAGTGAGCCTTTCCTCAACGCCGCATTGTTGGGGCTATAGGAAGGCTCAAATGGTAAACGGCATTGTGTACACGACTTCGATAAGCCGTACCATGCCGAGGAAACAACGGATTTTCTCCCCCCTCTCTCGCCCGGATAGATTGTATGCCGGTTCTCCCTGCTCATTTCATGAGAACCCTGTATTTTTTGTTGTGGCAAGATGCTGAGGATTGTACCTGACAGACAAATAAGGCACTGTATTATCATGACGACATTTCAGGATTTGGGCTTGAGCCAATGTACGCTAACCGCTCTTGAAGCCAAGGGGTTCACAGCCCCCACCCCCATTCAGGAGCGGACCATCCCCCTGCTCATGGACGGCAACATCGACATCGTGGGACAGGCGCAGACCGGTACGGGCAAGACAGCGGCTTTTGGCCTCCCCATCATTGAAGCGGCAAAGGAAAAGGGCAAGCATGTTCAAGCGCTTATCCTGACTCCCACCCGTGAGTTGGCCATTCAGGTGGCCGACGAGATACATTCCCTCAAGGGCAACAAACCCATTCGCATCATTCCCGTTTACGGGGGGCAGGCCATCCACATGCAGCTCAAAGCCCTCAAACGTGGCGTGGATGTCGTGGTCGGCACCCCTGGTCGCATCATGGATCACATAAAACGGGGCACGCTACACCTGGATAAACTGGACTTCTTCGTTCTCGACGAAGCCGACGAGATGTGCAACATGGGGTTTGTCGATGACGTGCGCGCGATTTTGGCTGCGGCCAACACGGACCGGCGCACCCTGCTTTTCTCGGCCACCATGCCGCGTGAAGTCATACGTATCGCCACAGAATTCATGGGCGAATATGAGACCGTCACGGTCAAGACCGAAAAACACGATTCTCCTCTTATCCGACACATTTTTCATGAAATGGCCGACTCTGACCGCTTTGAGGCGCTTTGCCGCGTCATCGACGCCCAGCCCGATTTCTATGGTCTGGTCTTTACCCGCACCCGTGCTGATGCCGACAAGGTGGCCGAACGGCTCAACGAACGCGGATACCCCGCCGAACCGATCCACGGCGACCTTTCGCAAGCACGGCGCGAGGATATCCTGAACCGTTTCAAGAAGCGTCGTGCCACCATCCTTGTGGCAACGGACGTGGCGGCACGCGGTATTGACGTGTCTGACCTCACCCATGTCGTCAACTATGCCCTGCCCCAAGATCCGCCGACCTTTGTTCACCGAACCGGTCGCACTGGCCGCGCAGGCAAGGAAGGCACTGCCATAACCCTCATCGCGCCCGGTGAGTTTCGTCGCCTCATGTATATCACCAAATCGTCCGGCATAGAAATAACCAAGGAAAAACTGCCGCGTATTCAAGATGTTATCTACTCCAAGAAGAGCCGTATGATCGCCCGTCTCCAAACCCTCATGCAGGAAGAGACACACGAGACCTATCAATCCATGGCACGGGAGTTAATGGAAGAAAAAGACCCGACACAACTCATTGCCGCACTCCTTGAACACACCTTTGGTGTTGAGTTGGTTGAATCCAGTTACCGTGAAATCGGCACCGTGACACAAGGCAAACGCGGTCGTGTCGATCTTGTCTGTTCTCTTGGCCGCTCGCACGGCATGCACCCCAAGGCGTTCGTTGATTTTGTCACCAAGGCCGCCAGGATACAATCCTGGCTTGTCCAGCATGTGCGCGTCCTCACCAACAAGACCGTCTTCACTGTTCCGGCCGCCGAGGCAGACAAACTCATCAACCGAGTCCTCTCCCAGGACGGCCATCCGCTCATCACACATGACAAACGCAAGAAGAAGCCCCCCTATCGCCGCGATTTCAAAAAATCCGGTGGCCCGCGCAACGGCAGACCCGGCAAACGGCCTTTTAAAAAGACGTACAAGCCCCCAAAAGGCAAACACTAAGATGGCGCAAAGCCACTGAGAAACGTTCGACAGGTTGCTAGCAACCTGTCGGATTCACGTCAAAGCCTTCCCCTTGAGTGGACCTGCATCACAGCCGATAGCTGTCCAAAATAGATAGTGATTCCCATACTATCTGTTTGTCTAGCCCAGATTCTTTAACGTGGCGAGCCGTCTGCGGTGGCAGGAAGCGATCCATTTCTTTCCAGAACTGACAACAAGAGTGAGCGTCTTTTTGCAATTGGTCGCACTTATGCGTCAACGTATCAAGCAATCCTTGAGGGTCAACGCCATAATCTTGAAATTTTTGATGCACCAACCCTTCGTCCGCAACAGCACCGGACCGCAAAAGGAAATGATAGTCCCAGACATCCCTATACGTTACATGGTTTCGACAACAAAGAGCTACAATTTTATCAGCCAAAATTTAATTTTTGGTTTCTACTTGCACAACGACGTCAGGGAGTTGCCAAGAAAAAGAAGTATACAAATTTTCCCAAAATCGGTTGATCGCTTCAGGAGATGCTCCAACTCAACGAATTTCTGGAGGAATTCTTCACGCCACCAAGCAGAACGTCAAAGATCAAAAAAGGTATCCATTGTTAGAATTGGCGAGTTAACCGGACAGGAATGACTCGGCGACAATTAACCGCGCCTCTCGTGCCGTTGGGGAGAGTCAACATCGGCATCGACAAACAAATCAATGAGGCGACTGAGCATACTGACATCCATCTGCGAAAAACCGTTGACGGAAAAAATATTCAGTTTCTCAAATAAATACTCGCCTTTTGGTTCACTGCCGCTTTCTTTGGTCTTGAAAAGAGCCGGACGGACAAGCTGGCCTTCGTCGTTGAGCGCCAAGAGGGGATGACAGGCATACATCGCTCCGTCATAGCAATAAAAATCCCTTAAATCCTGGCTCCGTACCGCAGTCGCCAAAGTGCGGATCTCAGGAGAAAGGCTAACGGCTTTTTGCACCAGTTTCGGACCATAGTATGGTTCCCATATCGCCCTGTCTTCATAGTATTCTTCCGGTGCAACATAGAGATTCCAAAGGGGATTTTCAAACGAGGTCATCTTGCGAAGCGATACGGTATAGGGTGCATCATGTTCCCGAACATATGCAACAAAATCATAAATCCTGTTCTTATTCATCCAGCCACAACCGGGTCGAAGCACAATGCATCTGCCTCCAGACTTGTCGCCAATGGCTTTTTCCTGTGCAAGACGCTTGATCTCACACCAATCCCGTTCCCCATCCCTCACATGCAATCGAGGAGGAAACATGGCCGCAATCCTCTCCGGCAAGACATTGGACGCCAAGACACCTGCAATGGAAACTCCCGCCTCTTCCGCTGCGGCAATGGTAATGCCTATTAGTTTCTGGGCTAATTGCGCTTCCGAAAAAAGAGCACGCTCCCGCAAATTATAGCAACCAATTGAGATATAGCCTAACATATTTCCACACCAAAATCGTATAAATTGTTTTCCACAATCGTTTGAGCCAGCAAAAAGTCGTCATTATCATCGATATCTATGAGCTCGACAGGATTGGAAATCTGCTTAAAACAACGGAAGAAGACTTCGTATGAATTGACTTTTTGCCCAGTAAACAGCCCTACAGGCTTGATAAAACGCGCCCCCTCCTTCAACGTTTCAAGGCCTTTTCCAATTGCCCCCCCCTCTCCAAATAGGCTGATCTGCGGACAATTGGGCGAGATGACGGAACAGCAATGCCCTGTATCCCTGACAATTTCACAATAGGACGTCATGCTGGCAACATTGCGAAAAGGAGAGGTGGGATACAGTTCGATAATGCCGGACACAGGATACCCCTGCGCCATCAAAAACAGTAACAGGTATATTTGAGGAACTCCTGCTGGAACCATGTCCCCGCTCAATTCCGGCGGTCTCAAATAGGGAACTTCCGCGCCATACCGCTCCCCGATTTTCGCGTACTCCGCACTGTCCGTGCTGAGGATAATCCTGTCGACAGGAAGCTTTTGCGCGACTAAAAGCGTGTAGGCCAAAAGGGGAACACCGCACAAAGAAGCAACGTTCTTGTTCTTTAACCTTTTGGAGCCGGACCGTGCGGGAATATGCACAACAAGTTTATCCCGCTTCTGGGGAAACCGCTCTGCCCACACCGTGGGGTCCGTTTCTATTCCATTAAAATACTTATCGGAAAGATACTCTCGCCATTCCAGGCCGTTGCGCATGACAAACACCACTCCTTCCCTACTTGCAAGCGATGACTTCCCTATATAGATTTTCCAAAATAAAGATATTTTCTTCCATGGCGATAAACGAGATATCCTCCCGTGCAGGAACGGGAGTCTTATTCAAGAGAATATCCAGGAACTCATCGTCATTTCGAGCATAAAAGCCGATTTGATGGTCTTCAATCCACGCTCCGGCTGTTTGGTTGTTTATTGCCACAGGACAAACACCGGAAAAAATATAGTCAAAAAGCTTGTTGGGGAGCGCGTTATTCAGAAATCGGATCCGGTTTTCTTCTTGGATGTCACGGATGTTGAAACCCGCCAGCCCCCATTGATACTGACTCATTTCCACGAGGAGTTCTTTGTAGGGCAACGGGTCGTGCAAAATGAAATTGTCATGCTCTTCGGCTAGCTGTAAATATGTTTTCAGAACACGAGGATTATATCCTGCGGCATAGGCATGTACCGTGACCCCGGCCTTGGCCAACATTTCAAAGTAAGGATGGTAGTTACGGTATTCGTAGGGAATGATACCTGCATCAAGGAGACCACCCTCATACACCATATGATTGCCGGGCAATTGAGGCAAAAGTTTTCGTTCAAAATTCTCCAAAAGGGGATAGCTTGGCAACACTATGGCCTTCTGGGATGTATACTGTTCAGCCGCAACGGTAAGCATACCTTGGCTGACGTGAACAACCCCTTGCGCCTCCTCAAAGCATCGCCGCTCAATGGCCGCATCCTCCTCATTCAATTGGGCCCGCAACCCGGAATAGTCATGGCAGTCAAAAATGACCGATGCCCCATTGGCGTTTTCCAATGCAAGAACCGTCGGCTTGTTGGGTTCATTATGACAATGGATAATATCCCACGTATTGTCACGCAATATCTGGACAAGCGTTTCTTCATCGTCACCGTAATAATGTATATTCTCAACACAATCAGCAAGCTGTGGTTGTACCGTCAATTCCCCGCAAATCAGGTCAATGCGATATCCTTTGCCATGAAGGGCGGCAGCCATTTTGTATACCCGGACGCAGGGGTTCCTATGAACAAAAACGATTTTCAAATCAATGGGAGACATGTCATTTTCCTCAACTCAAACGTGCATTGGAAGGGCAACAAAAGAGGTCTGCCCCCTTTGGAGTAAGGCCGGATGAACCAATAAAAGAATGGAAAAACCATTTGTGACGGCATCGCATAAACGATTCAGCATAGTGCTTTCCGAGAGAAGGTTGTCAGAAACATATTCAAATCCCAAAACACGCGTTGCGTAATCCGATTCCTGTCCGTTGCCGTATTCAGCAAGAGCCTCTTGAATCAACCTTTCTCCTTGCAAAGACAAGACCAGTTTATTTAAACGGGAGTCCTTCCAGTGCCCCTCTCGGAGAAGCCAATTAATGTAACTTCCATGAAAAGAATAGCAACGGCAGGGAGCGCACTCCTTTTCAAACGTGGCGTGTAGCCTGGAAAATCTCTTCTTTGCACTCTTTTCCAACAATTGCAGTTGATCAGGGTCGCTTAACAAGGAAATAAATTCGTCACGCTGCGGCCCATCCAACGCTCTTGCATAGACACCTTCATCACCGTCAAAGAATTGCCACATAAGATGATGGTCAAGAAGGGAGGTGTGCAGGCCAAAGGCCGCAAGAGGACTCTCGTGTGCCGCAAGGGCAGAGAAACTATCCGCCTGCATTGTTTCGTGCAGCCCATGCCCCCAAAACAAATGGTATTCGGCCTTTACGCCGAGTTCTTCGTTAAGCCCAAGCATGCCCCATGCACCAACGATATCCCGCACATGCACATCGTACCTGATGCAGACAACTTTTCCATTGGAGCCAGGCTTGATGCGATGTTGATGGGCAAAAGAATATCCATGGTCTCGCAACCACTGGATAAGTTTCTTCCACCCTTGCCGCCAATGTCCAGAAAAAGGACGGAGCGCGGCATAGAGTTGCTGCGGGTCTTCAAAATGCTTGTTCAAAACATCAATGCCTGCCCTCTGCACCCTTTCGACTTCAAAAAGACGGGCTGCCGCATCTTCTGACAAGTCCAACCCAGGCTCATACAAACAGGATTGTTGCTTTTCGTTGCTTTTTACCACCGAACAAGGAGGCTCAACTCGAAACCCCCTTTTTTCCGAATCTAATGTCAACGAAAAATCTTCGAGATCAATGGGATGCTTGTCCGCAGTGGACAGCCTGAGCTGAAAACCGTTGGTACGTTTATGGTCAAAAGATATCTCTTCCCACAGATAGCCTGCCGCCTGGAGGCTATTGTGAAGTTTTTGGGAGATAGCCACATCGGCTTCGACCAAAGCCTTTGGCCGATATTCGCTTTCGAGCCCCAAGCAGGAAAGCAACACCAGCGCGCTCTCACAAATGAGGCGCACCCCTTCCTTGGATTCCGTCGAGACAAGCGCATGCAAGGCTCTGTCAAGATAGGCACATCCATAGATTGCGTCCATGACAAGACGATGGTCATCTCGGCTCAAAGAATGTCCTTCTTTCAAATACCAATCCAAGAATTTCACTGGAGGAACGGAAAGGGAATCAAATTCGACAAGACAACTGTCCAATCCAAGATACTGCTGAATCCTGGCGTTTCGGAATACAGAAGAATTCCAGGGAAGTCCCGCCAAACTCATGTCATTTATGGAGGCCAGCACCATAGGAAAAACAATCTTCCCCTTCGACATGGTCGCTGCCATCATCAACATTGCATGAAAAAGGGGATGATCTGCAAAATGCGCACTGCCGATAACAACAAGATCAAATTGCTGTTCGCCACAAAACAGCAACAGTCTCTCTCTGAAAACAGCAGAGAGCTCTGGTGAAGGATACAGAAAAAATGTCTCGATGGTCGCACCGGTCACATTGTCAAAGCATCCACTGAGCCATGTCCGATCTGCTTCAGCCTCTTTGGGACTGTTACTCATAAGCGCGACAGAAAGACCGCAGATATCCATTGGTCGTATCGGAGGGATATCGGCATAATCGACATTCAGCAATGTTACCTCTTTTGTATCACTCTAAAAACAGCGGTCTTTTGGGCCTGCATTGCCGTGGCAGGAAGCAATGCGTCCGGGCGGTAGTATTGTACCTGTCCCAATGTCCCAAGCAACGTGTCCAGCTCGTCAGCGGTAAACATGTATTTATAGTCTCGAACATACGAGGGATTCTTGATGTTCTCATGCACGATCAACAGCCCGCCCGGAGTGAGTGTCTCCCACGCCTGCCGCAACATTTTTGGTTGTACCTTTCGATCAATATATAAAAGAGAACCGATCAAGGTAACAACATCGTTGGCATGCGCAAACGAATACGCATCCCCGGCTCCTAAAGAGAAGGCAAACCGGTCCTTGAACTGTTCCCGATAATAGGAATACATGTTCCCGGCTTGTATGTATGCCAAGTAATTCAAGTCTCGAACAACCGCCCTGGCAACATGCAGGCTGTCGTCCAAGAGCATTTCCGCTGAAAGTAATCCCATCCCCCCGCCGATATCCAGTGTCACCAATTGTTGTCTGCCACCGAGCAGGTCTTTAACGATCTGGGCCACAACGGCGCCTTTGTAGCGTATTCCCCCGACATAGTAGGAATATATGCGCAACGTATCGCCCAACTCCTTGTCAACGTCTGTAACAGGTCCGGGGTTACCCAGGCCAAAATAGGAGCGAAGACGACTGTATTCACCAAGAAAGGCGTCGATCTGGCTTTGTTCTTCAATGAACTCCGCGTATAACGGCTCGAACAACCGGGGGTCTTGAACGCCTGCGTACTTGTATCGCAGATCATCCAACACGGCTTTGTGCTTGTTACGCATAAACCAATCCAACACCGAAGGTTCGGCCTGAATCGGCTCAGACAGGCTGAACGCCACAAGGCCATCCTTGCCAACATCCTTTCCTTGTTCTCTATACAGTTGTTCAATGGTTTTCTGCGGCAAGAAGCCACGCGACTCCCCGGCCTGGTTCAACCGCAAAAAAATGGAGCCTCCGGGCTTGAGCAGACGGGTTAGCCACGCCACATAGGATTTTCCCCATGGGCTATTAAATACGGGCAACGCACTGGCAATCGTATCAAATTGCCGCTGTTCATTCACATAATAAAGGGACGAGCAGTCATTTCCCGCAGTCGGCACAACCGACTCCAGCATGGATTCGGAGAACAGTCGGATGCTGTCTGCGCCAGCACTGTTGCGAACGCCCTTCGTATCCTGTTCCAACCCCCTGGCCGCTTGTGCGGTCAGGGCAAAAATACCCGTCATTGTGGCGGGGGGGCGAACTGGCACGGAACCAGCTTCGTGTGCAAGACAATCGCCAATATCAAACGTGTATGGAGTTTTCCCGGCAGGGAGAATAAATTCCTTTTCGACTGCTCCGGGTCTTTTAAGACAAATGGTAACCGCATGGTTTCGTGGTTTGGAAAAAACAAGCCGCAAGCCAGGGCTACTTTCCAGAGCATGTGAATACATAACGGAACGGATGTGCTCAAGAACCTCTTGGTGCGTAGCGAACCATGCTCCCGCAAGGGGGAGGTGCTCGAACAAACCAAGGAACACCTCCCGATTAATATCGGGATGATTCATCAAGGTGATATGCCCCCCTTCCATGAGTGCCGGTGGAATCTGGGCAAGCAACTCTTCTGCCCTGTGCGTTTCCGGCTTTACGCCCGTGTCCAGCGAGAAGTGCATTCCCGGTGCCAACACAAAACTGCACTCACACCCCCCATCTCGTTGCAACTGTATCTGGTGCGGTAAAAAAGTATCGCGGCAGGATGTTTCAAAATAGAGCAGATTTTCCTCTTCTGCCGCCCGCACCTGATCCGCACCGACAAACCCGACAGCATCTCCCCCGCCATGGGCGGTCATGCCTGACAACGTGACCCCGTCAAGGGTTTGCAACGCTTCCATTTCATGAGCGAGTCCACCAGAACAAGGGGAGGATTCAGTATGCAGCACAACCTCATGCCCCGCATCCAGAACCATCTTGATGGCCTTTTCATCCAACAAGCTGGGTTTGAATCCAAATGAGGCTTTCAACCCACGTTCAGCATAAAACTCCAGCAACGCCTCAAGGCTTTCATGGGCAATGAGTCGGTCATAATCATGACGAAGAGTGAATGCACTTTTCTTGCCTTGCGGCCAGTGCCGGATTCGGAGAAAGGGAAAGCCCCCGGCCAACGCGACCCGCTCCATCTGGCTCACCAGCCATTTTTCATCGCGCCAACTCATGGTAAGCCGATCCGGGAATCCCAGGCTGTGCCCGGAGGCAAAAACAACGTGTTTGTGGCAAGCCAAATCAATAAGCGGAGCACCGAGAAGGAAAAGCCCTCCCCGAGTGATGGCGATGGGAAGCCGTACATTTTTGCAAACCGCTCCGTCTTCGCCCTCAAAAGCGGTGATCCAGGCAACCTCACGCCAGCCGGGCGGGGCTTCCAGGCTTTGGAACGTTACTTCTTCGGGAACCCCGGCCAGTTCACACGGGAGTGCTTCCCCCGCCTTGCCCGGATATTTGTACCTTTCCCTTGTGTAGCCAAACTGTGTATTTTCGTTCCACAGACTCCGCATACTCCCACCGGGAGAACAAGCGCACTCCATGGCAATACTTTTTGCCGTATACGTTGAAGCGGTAACACCGAGGAATCCGAGGTCTTCTCCATGAAAAGGCCCTTGATACACACCTTTGCCGTGAAACCGGTCAAGAAAGCCTTGCAGATGATCAGGCTGCACACTCGTTATTACGGGCAATATCGGGGTATCGTCGGCGTTGACCGTTTCAGTGACGAAAGAAGGAATACCATGCTTACAAAGCCAACTTTTAACAGAAAGAGGCGAGTCAAACCTTCTTCTGTGAAAAGAACCGGTCTCCCCAATAATAGAAAGCATTTGGGTTTTACCTCCTTGCTGAAACGTATTCTTACAGGCAAACGCTGTGCAGCTTATCGGCACACTGGGCTATATGAGACTCGGAACAAGCATAATGATGATCGCCTCCGGTGACGTCCGAACGCAATCTGTGACTTGATTTGTCATAAAAAATATCTGTAAAATCAATATACTGTATAGCATTTTCGGATGTCAGATTCTTCAATTTATCATTGAACATGAAGGCATGTTCTGTTCTTTCCGAGATGCGAGGCAACTCTGACGCCAAAAAATCACGGCAGACACTTTTGGTCTCCGCATCCATGTTTGCGGAGATGATCCTGTGAACGTATTCTATTGCCCTATTCTGCTCGAATATGGCCGGAAGATTGATTCCGCATACAAAGCATTTCCCATAATCAGGTAACGATTGAAGCGCATGGACATATTGCTCAACAAGTTGCGAAATGAATATTTCCATTTCAAGCGTTTTATCCTTTACAAACTTTTTGTAATAGAACCCACATTCAATATCCACTTGCCCAAGTTTGAAAAGCAGACAATGCGGTTTTGTCAAATGCAAGAACCTAACAAGATTGGTGAATACTTGTAATGTTGACTCAGCCCTTCCAAAACCAGCAACCGATGCACCTGAGATGGTCAAGAGCGTGGGATGAATCCCTGCTTTCCGATAAATTTCAGGAGCGTCAAACAATGGCCTCAAATGGCTATCACCAAGGATAACAACATCTTGTGATGGGTACAATTGTCGCAATATAGATAATGTTTCTGGAGTGATATTAAGGAAGAGTTCGTAGACAACCCGTTCCTTCAATGCCTGAATGAATTCTTTCTCAAAATCCTCAAACATATCAATGTTTCGTAAATATGTCAGAATATCTTTGACAGCGAGTGCAAACTGGTGCTTCTCCAAAAGAGAATTGATATTTGTGACCATCCTCTGATGTCGCAACGATTCAACCTCCATAACTTTTTT
>PDWI01007543.1_pt2 | contig 13482 bp, 12 predicted proteins | sample 1430891 | NCBI WGS metagenome assembly PDWI01 (sample SAMN01162508, study PRJNA174530) | Oral metagenome, whole genome shotgun sequencing project. | biome: Marine environment; feature: Marine mammal; material: Swab sample of the gingival sulcus; isolation source: swab sample of gingival sulcus...
GGGGGGTAGTGCTGGCGAGTTTTTCGATTAGAGAGGTAATCAGCGTGGTATTTGCCGCTGTTTTATCATGGTCAGTGCCGTAGATGGCACGCAGCACTCCGGAAAAAGGCGCGCCGGCCATGGTTCCGCCGCTCACCTGAACCCGAAAGCCGTCCGCCACCTCTGCTTCCGCCACGTCAATGGCGTAATAGCCGTCCGTATCTGTCTTTCCGGTGGCAAGCGTTGTACCGGAAAGGCTGAGTACCGCCACATCCGCATTGGCCAGCGGATCATCCACCGCCCGGCCGGCAATCGTGATCATTTCCGTTGAACTGGATGTGTCTTTATTGTCGTCGTCGTCATCGCCATTACATCCGGCCACCGCGAAAATCAGCAGGCCGAACAGAACCAGCCACCGAAACCATTCTCTTTGACGCATTACCATTCCTCCTCTAAAACGGGTAAAAAATAAAATTTAACGACAGAATCAATGATTCCTTATTAGATGTATAACACACTAATGAAGTTCTCAGGAATTTATTTGAATAAATCTCATAATTATTGTATTTCATAAATCAGACAGAATGTGTTACGGGCGTATTCCTGTTGGCCGGTCAGGCACAAAGCGCCCTTCGTTACGCTGATTGTCCGGGCAAAGAAAAACTGTGTCGCCTGGTTTAAGTGCGTCCGGATAGAGACGATCTTCGATATGCTCAGGAATATGATCGGTACGTTTATGAAAGAAGCTGGAATAAACAGTTAAAGGAGATCAAAAATAATGAATAATATAATAGATAATAATGAACAAAAATCAATGTCCTGGTTTGCATTTCAGGTTATGAGAGTGGTTATGAATATCAGAAAGCGATTCAGGAATATTGAAGAAGAAATCAATCTGGCAGGAATTAAGAGGGGGGACTATATTCTTGATTTCGGATGCGGCCCTGGGTTTAATACCATCCCCGCTGCAAAAAAGGCAGGTAAGGAAGGACGGGTTTTTGCTCTTGATTTAAATAAACAGGCCATAAAAATCATGGAGAAAAAGATCTCTGAAAACAGACTGGATAATGTTAAGATCATTACATCCAGTTGCGATACAGGTTTGGAAGACAAGAGTATTGATTTGGTCTATCTGCATAATACCCTGCCTCTGGTCAAAGAAAAACAGAAAGTTCTGAAAGAGATAACCCGAGTCATCAAAACGGGAGGAAAATTATCCTATATGAGCCGCTTAGGCTCCAGGGTTTATGGAGAAGATACAATCAGTGACTCAAGACTGAAGGAAATTCTGAAACCTGATTTTACTTTAGAAAAAGAAAAAGACGGGCACTTAATTTTTGAACGGATTTCCTGATATTTTTATCGGCAGCAGGTCTTCACATTTTTGGTGTCAAACAAGCTTTTTATCATCGGAATCAATACTGTAATTTCCTATACATAATTCTATATTTATATCAAATTCATTATGATTAATCTTTTATATGAATCCGGAGACAGCAGGGGAATGTTCAACGAATCGTTTCACCTGATACCGGCGCGCTAAGACAATAGTTCCGCCGCCTGCCGCAGGCAGACAGCGGCGGCTTCGTCGCCGGCCAGACGCAGGCAGACGGCAGCCTCCAGGAATTCGCCGTTCGCGCGCCGGGCTTCGGCCAGACGGCACAGTTCCCGGCGCAATTCCAGGCTTGGGCTGTCCTTTTTGCCGCCGGGCCGCCGGTCTTCCCCGGAGGCGGGCGGCGGATGGGAGCCCGCAGCCGGCTCTCCGGAACCGTCCGGGACGGCGGCGTTCCCGAGGCCGTCAGGGGGCGGCGGGCTCAGGTCCGGACCGGGCTGGATCCGGACGCGGGGGCGTCCCGGTTCCGCCAGCAGGGCGTGGGAAAGGGGCGCAAAGGCGGATTCGGGGATATCCAGCCGCAGGTTTTCGGTCATGAAGCACAGATCCCCGTCCCGGATTCCCAGGATGGTGATCAGCAATTCCAGGGGCAGATCCGGAAAAAACCGGGAGCCCTGGGGCGGAAACAGGCGGCCGCCTTCAGGCCTTCGCAGGGGGGCGCCAAAGGGGATATCCCGCACCGGGCCGTCCGCACCCAGGATCACGCTGTGATCCCGTCCCCGGTAAAAAAGATGCGAAAACAAGTTGTGGGGCGGTATGCGGCGGGTGAGGCGGCCCAGCCATTCCAGTTCCCGGGCGTCCAGGAGCAGGGCCGAGGGCGGGGGGACCGGGCCGCTGGCCGCCACCATGCGCACGGGCAGGGTCAGGGCATGGGACGCGGAGGCCGTATCCGCCGGGGGCACCGGGCGGGCTCCGACCGGTTTTGTCATGGGGTGTTCGGCGGCCGGTGTTTCTCCGCCGGCCATAAATACCGGGCTTCCGGTGACCGCCGTTTCCGCGTCCGTCAGAAATACCGGGGCCGGATGCAGAACTTCGCTGGGAAAGTCCCGGCCCGAACCAAAGCAGATCATGGCGTCTTCGGGAAAGACCCCCAGAATCCGGTGGCAGGGATGCCGCCATCCCCGTTCCACGAGAAGCATCCGGCCGTCTTCCGCCCCGGATTCCATGAAAACGGCGACGCGGGGAAAGGATATCGCATGGGCCAGCACAAAATCGGGCGCAGGCCCGCCGTCGCGCGAGGACAGCCGCCAGATCACGCGGGAACGGTTCCGGCAGTCCCGGATCCGGGCCAGGCGGCATTCCAGGCCGTGGTCCCAGAAACAGCGGGCCAGGCGGGGATACAGGGCCGCGTCGGCCATGATATACGCAGCCGCCGGGGGCCCGTCTATTGGCGAGCGGCCCGGCGGCAGGCGGAGCATCAGGTCGGCCAGGGGCTCTTCTTCCAGATCGTCCGCCGGAATCCGGGTAATTCCCTCCAGATCGGCCACCAGCCAGTCACCGCGGCCGGCCGCGCCGTTGATAAGATGATCCGGGAGGGAGGCGTCGTAGCCTGCGGGCGCGTATCGGTCCCGGTACCGGATGAAGGCGCGGTCTTCGCCCACATAGAACCGGGCGCGGCCGCCGCCGCTTTCCACGTCTGCGGCCACGGCGTCATAGAGGTGAGAGAGGTGGACCGTATTTTCCGGCGGGGAGATACGCACCAGCCAGCCCTGCCCGCGCCGGCGCCATATCCTCACGCACCGGGCCATGTCCACCCGCCGGCTCAGGGAGGCGAGCAATCGGGTCAGCCAGGAGAAGAGCCGGGGCGTTTCCACCTCCCGGGACGGGGCGAGAAGAGCCAGACCAGCGGGCCCTGCGGGGATGCCGCGTTCGTCCAGGATCAGCCCCGGAAAGAGCGGAGCGGTCCCGGCGGCCCGGGGAACCGCCGCCGGACCCGGACCGGAAGAAACCGGCCCGGATAAAGCCGATTCGGATAAACGCGGATCTGATGGCGGAAGATTGCCGCCGGCGATGCGGCGGGAGGAATCGCGGTTTTTGTGCGCCGCGCAGAATCGCGCGCCAGGAAGCGCCGGATTGCTGCAGCGGCGGCCATCCGGCAGAATACAGGTACATTGGCCCATGGATGAAGTTTCCTTCCGCAGGAAATGGAGTTTATCTCAAAAAATCAAATATCGGCGGTCTGCTTCGCGGGCCGCAGGGTAGCGGTTCCTTCCTCCCATTCCCGTATCCGCTCTTCCAGGTTCCGGCGCAGCAGACGGTTGGTTTCGGACAGGGCCAGATACTCCCGCGCGGCCCGCGAGCGATCCTCCGCCGCTGAATCGCCGTAACAGGAAAGCGCGGATTCATAGCCGAGGCTGACCAGATCCCAGCGCTTCAGGCGGGCGCCGCAGGCTCCGAGCATTTCCCATAGCCGGCCCCGGTATCCGGCATTCCGGTTTTTCTCCGAGACCGCCGCTTCCAGATCCGAACGGGCCGAGGCCAATAATTGCCGCGCACGGGCTTCTTCCACGCCTTGCAGGCGCAGCAGGCTTGACAGCCACAGGGCATGGGATATCCGGTCTGCGGCCGCACCCGTTTTGGCCCGCTCTCCCCATTTTTCGCATACTTCCCGGGCCCGGCCGTATTCCCCGGCTTCCGTGTAACAGGCGCAGGCTCTCTCGTATAACCCCAGATTTTCGTAACGCCCGCCCGCTTCCACCGCACGGCCCGAATGGCGCAGGCATTCCGCCGCGTCGCGGACCAGGCCCGCGCGGTCATAGCATTCTGCGGCCTGGCGGTATAATTCCTCGCGCAGTAATTTTCGGTCCGCTCCCCGGTCCAGAATTTCCCCCAGAATGCCGGCCGGAGGTGCGTTCATGATTCGAGCGATCCTTTCCGTTCCTGTTTCTCGTCCGGTTTTTTTTCTTCGGAAAGTCGCTGGACCGCGGTTTCCCGGTTCAGGCGGATGGCGCCGGCGTTTTGTATCTCCAGCCTGCGGCCGAGGCGGCCGGCCAGGATTTCGGCCACGCCGTCATGATATGCCTCGCTTTGTTCAGGGGCGTTGTCGTCAATGATGAATTCTTCCACCTCGCCGGTTTCCAGATTGTATCGAAACCGTACGCGGACAGGGGGGCGCTGGTTCATGGAGCCTCCTTCAGTACAGTTCCAGTTCCATGGTGATGACGCCGCCGGTTTTTTCGTCTACAAGGGTGCGGCCGCCGCTCTGGTCCACAATGCGCTGGAGGGTAAGGCGGTACGCCTCGCCCACGGCCCGGTGGATGATGCGCTGTGCCCGTCGCTGCCCCTGTTCCAGGGTTTCCACCATGCGCTCGCGCATGGCCGTGCGCACGTTTTCGCGCTGCTCCTCAATCCGGGCATGGGCCTCGGCTTCCGCCTCGGTTCTGGCGCGGCGGCGGGCCTGCTCCAGGGCGTCGGCGTTCTGTGTCCGGCGCAGGGCTGCGACTTCTTCTTCCAGGCGGTGTTCGGCGTCCTGGCGGGCCCGTTTCTCGGCCCGTTCGCGAGTCAGGCCGCCCCAGTTATCGTCGTAATACCGGCCCATGGCTTCGGCCGTTACCTCGCCGACGGTGACGCCGGCGGCTTCGGCCCGGGCTTTTGCCCCGGCGGTGATGCATTCGGTCAGCCGTGTCTCAACGCTCATGCGCCGGGTGGCGGGATCAAAATACAGAACCACCTCTTCCAGCTCGCGGAACAGGCGGCCGTCATCGCGCCGCTGCCAGGCGGGCATGTCTTCCATGCCCCGGGACAGAACCTGTTCCAGCATTTCCAGGGCCATGTCCCCCATTTCCTCATCCAGGGGGAGTTCCACTTCCACGCGGCCGGTTTCGCACACCTCCTCGCTTTGGGATACGGCCTCCTCCACGGTTTCGCGCCAGGCCTCTTCCACGGCCCGGGACAAAGAGATTTCCACTTTTCTGGGATTGCACATGGGAACTCCTCTTCTGGTTGATCCGTTCTGTCTGATCCGGTCTTTTCCCGCCGCCCCGGCGGCAGTGAAGAAGTGAATGCCCGGATGGCGCGGCTCATATCTGATCCAATACCCTTTCGATCAAAGCTTCCAGGCGCGCGGCCAGCGGCGCGATTTCTTCTGCGGCGGGGTGGGCGATCACCTCCTGGCGCAGGCGGCTGGCTTCCTGAAGGAAAAAACCGTGGTCGGCGTCCGTGGTCATCCCGGCAGAACGGATCTCAAGACGGCCGATATCGTCTTCCACCAGATCCAGAGCCCGGTATCCACCCCAGCGGTCTTGCCCTTCGGGGAAATAGGGGCCGAGAATGCGCTCCAGGTGGGGAATCTGTTCCGGGGTATTCCAGATATGCCGCAGGATCCATAAATCGGGCGGGGCCGCCTCGGTCCGTTTATCACGCAGGGCCGCCGCAGCCACGAGCTTGAGCAGGCCGATAACGCGCCGGTCGCTCATCATGATTCCCTCGGACCGGATGGCGCGCACGACTTCCCGGTATGCCGGCAGCACGGGTTCAAGGCGGACCCCGGGCAGCATGCCGTACAGGGCGTGAAATATTTCCGTGCTGATGACGGCATTATCGGACCCGCCGTTCCGGCTGATCCGTTCTTTCACCAGACCCCAGCCTTTTCTGAACAGGCTGTCGAAATGATCCTCGGCCACGTTATCGGTCCAGACCCGGACGGGAAACCGGTCGTACAGGGCTGTCAGATCCGGATCGGAGGGAATCTCGTTGGCCGCTCCCACGGCACAGATCAGGGGGATGGGCTCGGGTCGGCCGGCATTATAAAATACCCGCTCATTGAGTATATTGAGCAGGGCGTTGAGGATGGCGCTGTTGGCCTTGAACACCTCGTCCAGAAAGACGATTTCCGCCTTGGGCAGCATGCCGGCGGTCATGCGCCGGTGCCCGCGTCCTTCCTGAAACGAGCGAATATCCACCGGGCCGAAAATTTCATTGGGCTCGGTGAAGCGGGTGAGCAGGTATTCGAAATAGGCGATCCGTCCGTCGGCGGCCATCTCCCCGGAATCCGCGCAGGCCAGGGCGAAGCGCTTGGCGATTTCCGATTTGGCGGTTCCCGGCGGCCCGATGATGAGCAGGTGCTCCCGGGCGATGGCGCAGACCATGAGCAGATCCACGATTTCATTTTTGTCCGTAAACAGATGATTCAGGAGCTTGCTGACAGCTTCGAGTTCATCCGCCAGTCTGGATAAATCTTTATTCACGCATGCCAACCTTTCTGATATCGTCTCCGAAATTACCGCCCGCCGGCACGTTCACTTTCCAGGTGCATGGCCCGGCGTTCGTCGCGCCGTTTCCGGATCAGGCCGATTTTCATGCCGAGATACCGGGGCGTGATGAGGCAGCCCTCCATATGATGATCCAGGCCGGCTTCCTGAAAAATGGCCCGGATTTCGTCATTATTGAAATCCTCCGTATACCCGGCCACAAGATCCAGCAAGGTATTCCATATCTGGCCGGGAGCCGCGCGGCCGTCCCCCTGCCGCTCTGCGGCCAGGGCAGCGGCCAGGTCACGGATGCCGGCGGCCATGGCGTTCGGGACTGCAGCGCCATCCGCATCCCGCTGGTCCAGGTCTGCTCCGTGATCCCGGCCCAGGCGCCGGATTTTTTCCTCCATCCGGTCCAGGAAGGGGGCGGGTTCAGGGGCCTGGTCCCGGCAGGACTGAAGAAAATCGAAAAAACCGCGCAGATCCCGGACAAAGGCCTCCCGTTTTTTTTCCCGGCCGTATCGTTCCCCGTATTGGGGATAGCGGGCGAACAGCGCCCTGGCAAATCCGGCGGGGATGTCTTCGCCGGCCTGCGGATCCGCCGGGGCATGGGCCAGGGCCAGGGCACACAGATCCTTGACCAGGCGGTCGATACCGCATCTCCCGGCATGGATGCGGGCCACTTCCCGCCGGGCCGCAGGATCGGGCAGGGGAATTTCCACGGGACGGAACCGGGACGGACGCAGCAGGGCCTCGTCAATAAGGCCGATGCGGTTGGTGGTGCCGATGACCAGGACGGCCCGGTCCTCGTGAAATCCGTCCAGTTCGGTGAGCAGCTGGGCCACCACCGCGTTATTGGCGCGGGCGCCGCCGTCGCTCTGGCCTCCGCGCCGGCCCGCGATGCTGTCGAATTCGTCAAAAAAGATAACCGCAGGGGCATTGCGCCGGGCTGTGGCGAAAATGCGGCGGAGCCGGCTTTCGCTTTCGCCCACGTATTTGTCCATGATCTCGGGACCGGATACCATTTGAATGGTGGCGTTCATCTCGTTGGCGATGGCCTTGGCAAAAAGCGTCTTGCCCGTGCCCGGGGGGCCGTGAAAGATAAAGCCCCTGGGCATCAGGCTGTTTCTGTGTTTTTCCTCCATTCCCTGGATGGGGCCGCCGATCAGGGCCACAATGCGGATCAATTGCTGTTTGATCCGGTCATACCCGCCGATATCTGAAAATTTTGTGTCGGGGATCCCGATTTCTCCGTTGGATGAGGTTTTGAAATTGCGGATTTCTGTTGTGATTTCAGATAGTTTTACGGGAGAATGGATTTTGGCGCTCACATATTTCATGGCATTGCGAAACTGGATGGGATTCAGGCCGGCCACGTTTTTATACAGATGTTCCGGATGGTAATCGGCGAAGCAGTTCCGTTCGGCCCGGGTGATGATGCGGGAGACGCAATAAGCGGCCCCCTGTCTTGCGTCAGAAATATGGCGCGGCAGGTTCATCATGGTCATATGGATGGAAAACCGGTCCCGCAGCACCTTGCTCACCTCCAGGGATGGATCCAGAAAACCCAGGATCTGGGGGTTGCGGCCGCAGGCCGTGGTTTTGTACAGGGCCTGGCGCAGTTCGGGGGTGTCCACCATGTCCAGGGAGCGCAGGAGCAGCACGTCATTTTCTTTCAGGGAATGGCAGGTTTCCGGCAGATGTTCCATCGGATGCTGCCGGGGGGGATGCCGACGGGGAGCCCCCCATGCCGGGAAGGGACGGCCGGGAAGACCATTTTTCTCCCCGGGGTCGTCTTCCCGGGGCGGATCATCGGTCCGCAATTCTTTTCCGGCCCGGCGGATCACGACTTCATGGATATATTCCGTGAGCATTTTATCGCAGATAATGAGGACGGAAAGCCCGTGGCGCAGATAATCGGCCACCTTTCCGATTTCTTCGCCGTAGGCGATGCGCACGGCTTCGTCATCGGTGATCGTTTCTGGAAAATCGCCCGGAGATTCCCGGATGTCCGCAGCCCGGGCCCTGTTTTCCGGCGGCGCGGCGCCTTTCCCGGCAATGGCCCTGCCGCCGGTATCCGGCCGGGTTTCTGGTTCTGCTCCGGTCTCTTTCGCATACAGCGCATCCAGTTCAGCGCGGATGGGTGCAAGGGCCGGGGGGGGCAGCGGGGAACCATCGGAACCGCTCAATTTTGTAAACCGGAACAGAAAACGGGACACCGGCTCATCCGCCAGCGCCGGGTCGGGAATCTCTCCATCGGGAAAGCGGGGGCGGTAGGTTTTCATGAATTCCGCCAGGGTTTTGTCCGGATTTTCCCGCTGGTATGTCCGGATTTCCGCGTCCCTGCCGCCCGCGTCCATGAGCAGGCCGATGGATTCCGTCATGGCTTGTCTCCTGTTTCATCCTGATCCGCGTCCTGGTCTGCGAAGCGGGCCGGACCGAATTTCAGGCTGCCGGCCCCGGCATCAGGCAGATAGTGATGAAGAAACCGCAGGCGATGATAAAACTCCGGGGACAGCCGGCGGTATTCCGGCGGCACGGCCCCTTCCTGACGGATGATGGCCAGAAGCGGAAGAAAGCTTTCAAAATATTCTTTTCCCCCTGCCACGACCCGCCAGGAAAAATCGGAATCACCGGGAAACCGAAGCAGGGGTTCGATGCGGTCCAGAAGGGGCCATTCCCGGATCCGGGGGCCGCCGCGCCAGGCCTGCCGGGACCGGCCCCGGAAATGATCATAGGCCTCGTAGAATTCCAGCAGAAATTCTCGAAATCCACCATGGCGGCGCAGCAACTCCAAGACGCGGCCCCGGTTGCGGCAGGCCCGCCGGGTATCGGGCAGATACAGCCAGCGGTGGCGCGCCCACCGGGCCAGAAGCGGATCACGCAAAAGGCCGGCCACGGTCCGGCCCCAGTCACGGGACTGCGGGTTCTCTCCTGAACCGCCCGGCCCTGAATCGGCCGGTCTGGGCGTATCGTCCGGGGATCTCAGGGGACCGGGAGTGTAGACATCCAGCCGGTCCAGACAGGCCAGAGGGCAGGCGTCCAGCACGCGGCCCATGACGGGCGAGAGGCCGGCATCATCCGGCGGGCAGCGGGGCAGGACGGCCAGGACCGCAGCCCGGCAGAGATTATCATCCGTGTCCGCCGCCAGGGAAAGGGAAAATTCCGTCAGGAGCCTTCTTTCTTCTGTTTCTTTCAAAAAACGGGCAGAATCCGGCCTGCATGAGGAAGCCGCCAGATGGTTGTAAACCAGAAGCGCGGTGATCAGCGCGGCGGATGTGACCGTGACCGGATCCCGCCCGGCCGGATTTTCCCCCATGCTGGTCAGAAAATCGTCCAGGCAATGGCGAAAGGCATCCATGACCGGGGCCGACGGGGTGGTCAGGGCCTCCAGGGCCGCCGCATCTGCCGTCAGGGGAAGATCCGCGCCGTCACCACCGCCGCTGCCGGCCCGGTGTTTCAGGAACCGGAACAGCACTGTCTCCAGCATCCCCCGGTCCGCCTGCATCATCCGCACAGCATGCCTTTCATTTTTCTGGCCCCGGCCCGGGTGAACAGTTCTTCCAGCAGTACGGGATACATGCTGTCTCCCAGGATTTCCACTCCTTTGTCCGTCATCCGGATCTCCACCCGGATTTTCCGGCGATGGGACTGCCCGTAATCCCCGGGCCGCATGAGATCAGGAAGGCGGTCCACATAATGAACCGGCGTCCGGTCCGGTTTTTTTTTCATTTCCATTTCCCTTTTCCGGGGGCTGTCTGAAAAAATTCCCTGGCAGGCAAAAATTACGCCCCGCAGGGGGCGGTCTTATGCGCAGTTGGGGAAAAATCAGCCTTCGGCCGTATGTTTCGCATTCCGGCGTCATTCCGGCGTCATTCCGAATCAGGCCCGCTGGCGGGTTCCCGGGCCGGAACACGGACAAGCCGGAAGCCCAGGCAGTGGAACCGGTCGGCGGGATCATACCGGGCGCGGCTGGCGGCCCGGCAGTCTTCCGCAGTGAAAAACCACGCGCCGCCGCGAATGACCCGGGGCGCGGTGATTCCCCGGTCCAGCCAGGGGGCACCATCCGGCGGCGCACCGTCATAATGGGGATGCCACTGGTCTTCGCACCATTCCCAGACATTTCCATGCATATCATACAGGCCCCGGGCGTTGGGTTCTTTTTGTCCCACCGGATGGGGGCGGTCTCCGGCATTCCGGTCAAACCACCCCGCCCTGTCCAGGTTCGGATCAAGGCCCAGGGGCATTGTGACGGGGCCGGTATAATAGGCGGCGGCGGTTCCGGCCCGGCAGGCGTACTCCCATTCCGCCTCGGCGGGCAGGCGGTAGGTTTCTCCCGCGCCGGTTTCATTCAGCCAGTCGATAAACGCCAGAATATCCTGCCGGGAAACGCAGGTCACCGGATGATCCGGCTCCTGGGAGAATTCGCGGGGATCCGCCGCTCCCCGGCATTTACCGTCATTTCCGCCGTCACCTCTGAATTCCGTGGCCTGGACGAAGGATGTCCATTGGCGGATCGTTACCGGCGTGGTCTGCAGATAAAATCCGTCGGCCAGGCATACCCGATGTCGGGGGCCTTCCCAGTCGAACCGGCCCGGCTCGTCCGGCGGGCTGCCCATCATGAATTCCCCCGGCGCGATCCACGCGAATTCCATTCCGAGTTCATTGCGAAGGCGCCCGGAATCCACCGGCGGGGCCGGCAGCGGCGGGATCGGGGGCGGGGCCGGCCGGTCGCGCCAGGGAAGCGATGCATCAATGAAATGCGCTGACGCGAAGAAATGCGCTGACGCGAAGCCTTGTCCCGGGGGAAAGGAACCGCCATAGCCGATACGCCAGATCCGCTGGACCGCCAGGCGGCTGATTTTATCATGAAGCCCGGCCAGGCCGCCGGTATCGTCGGCGGCCCAGAATTCACCCGTCACCCAGGCAAGTTCAATGCGGTGGCGCGGCGCCCATCTGCCGCACCGCGCCAGCAGCTGTTCGAGAACGGCCGGGGCGTTGAGGCGGGTATCGTCCCGGTAATACAGGAGGCGGTGCACATCCGAGGGGCGGGCCAGGGGGCGCGGCTCACTCAATGCGCCGCCGGCGAAACAGTGCTGGACGTCATAGCCGCGTCGGGACAGTTCTCCCGACAGGGCCAGACTTACGGCCAGAGCCGTGATCCACGGATCCCCCCGCATCTCAAGACCGCTCTGGGTCACGATGACCGCCAGCATCCGCTTATTTTCCGGAACGCTTTCCCGGCCATAATACAAAACTTCGTGATTGGCGACGCGGTAAAACAGCACCCTGGACGGCCAGACCAGTTCAGCAGGAAGCAGATGATCCGGATGAGCCCGCCGGGTCACCCCTTCGTAGCCGCCCTCGGGACGCAGCCCGGTCCCGCCGCGCCGGGATCCCGAAAGCCTGGGCAGCAGGTCCAGCGTCCGGCGGAGCGTCAGACGGACATGGGGCGGCAGTCCGGTGAGATGAAACAGGCTCGCCAGCTCCATGGGGTCCGGGGATCCGCTCATCCGGGGGCCGAAACAGTGGAGAAAACGGAGTTCGTCCGGATCAAGGCCGTTCAGGCTGGCTCGTATCCGCGCAAAGGCTTCCGCCGGTACGAGCGAGGGAGACGGCCGTTCCCCGGCCGGGCAGTCCCGCCAGGCGGCGGCCGGACCGGTCCGCTCCAGGCAGCGGGCCAGCTCGTGGTAAACCGCAGCGCCGGATGAGGCATCGGCCGCGCCGGCGGGAAAATCAATTCCCGTCAGTACACGGCCCAGGATCACGCCGGCCACCGCGTCGGAGATCTTCCACCGGCACACCAGATGGCGCACCGCGCTGCGGCTCACCGCCTGGAGAAACGAGAGGTAGGCGGCGCTGTCCACCTCTTCCGGCAGGTGGGCGGGGCGTGCGGGGCGGACGCCGGACGTAGTGAGCAGAGCCCCCAGGTCATGGACCAGGAACAAGGGCGCCGGGATCCCGAGAGCGTGTACCGTCCGCAGCCAGGAGGCTGTCCGCTGCGGCGCGGCGGCCGGGACATGACACAGGCCAAGGGTGTTCAGATGCAGCGGAAAAAGATGGCGCGGGGAAATCATCATGGCGTTTCTATTATTTCAGAGTGTATCGGGAAAATTCCGGCGGCATAAAGACGGCGTGGAAGAAGTAAGATTGCAGGTCGGTTTTACCATATGGACGGGATACTTTCCCAATGGCCGCCAGGCCGCCGCCAGTCCCCGGAGGAACTGGTTTGCGATTTCTCCCGGGATCGGCGTTTCTTCCCCCGGAGCCTGCCAGGAGGAAGAGCGGGGTGCTTTCTGACGCGCCAGGGGAGGGGACGCCGCATTTTCCGGATCTGCGGCCGCTCTGATCCCGGCCGTGAGTTCTTCCCCCAGGGCCATAAACAGGGATTTCCGTCTTTCATCTCTTCTCATGCAGGCCTCCTCCGGAATCCGGTTGCATCACCGGTTGCATCATGATGATCATTCAAACACTTTTGGCGTAAAATTCTGCCTGTTAAACAGGACTGCCCCGCCGTCATCACTTTGCGTCAGCACGTAAAGTCCGGCATTTTCGGCATAGCGGCCCACTTCATCTCTCATGACCAGAGAACCGATGCCGCCGGCCAGCCGCCGGTTTCTGTACTCTGGAAATACCCGGCGGAAGGCCGGGAGTTTCTTCTGGACGAATTTGTCCACCATCCGGGCGGTCAGTTTGTTTTTTACTTCAATGACCAGCACATTATCATCATCGGCGGCAACGATATCGTACTCCGCCTTCCCTTTTATCTTCAGGTTTCGCAGCACCTTTGTGAAACGGACGTCCTTTTTTTCAAAAATATTTTTGTATCCTATTCATAAACCGTGGAGCGGCAAATGATAGATGGCAAAAAATCGCTGTCTGTTCGGTGCAAGTGTAATATAGGGATGAATTGAACTCACA
>PDWI01007306.1_pt1 | contig 13481 bp, 10 predicted proteins | sample 1430891 | NCBI WGS metagenome assembly PDWI01 (sample SAMN01162508, study PRJNA174530) | Oral metagenome, whole genome shotgun sequencing project. | biome: Marine environment; feature: Marine mammal; material: Swab sample of the gingival sulcus; isolation source: swab sample of gingival sulcus...
TGTAAACGTTGAATTCCCTGCTGAATATCACCACCCAGATTTAGCTGGTAAACCTGCTGTATTTGAAGTGACTCTTCATGAGGTAAAGGTTACTGAAATCCCAGAAATGGATGATGAATTAGTAGAAGAAATCAGTGAGTTCGATACAGTAGAAGAGTACCGCAAGGACTTAACAGAAAGAACTAAGAAGCAATGGGAAGATAGCTTAGAGATGGCGAAGAAGAATGCTGCATTAAAGGCAATTTCTGACATTGTTGTAGTAGATATTCCAGAATCTATGATAGAGCTTGAGGCTGAGCAAGGCATCAGAGACTTAGATTATAGATTCAGAACACAAGGTTTCTCTTTAGAGTCTTATTACCAAATGACACAGACTACAGAAGAGGATTTAAAAGAGCAGTTCATGGAAAATGCTAGAGAAACTGTAAAAGATAAGATTGTATTGAATGCGTTAACAGAAAAAATCAATCCTGAAGTTAAGGATGAAGATATTGATAAAGAATTACAATTTGCTGCAGATGATATGAATGAAGATATCGAAGAATTGAGAAAAATCTATTCTGACGAGCAGAACAAGAAGGCTTTAGAAGATCATATTAAGACAAAGAAAGTATTTGAAGAAATCGCTAGCAAGATGAAATATGAAATCATAGAGCCAAAGGCAGACGATGCCATCAACGCTGAAAAGGTGATGGACGCTGTGATTGAAGAAGTAGAAGAAATTGAGGAGGACAAAGAATAATGCCTTTAGTACCTTACGTAGTAGAACAAACAAATAGGGGAGAGCGTTCTTATGACATCTATTCAAGATTGTTAAAGGATAGAGTAATCTTTTTAGCTGATCAAGTGAATGATGTAACAGCTAGTCTGATTGTGGCTCAGATGCTTTTCTTAGAAGCTGATGATCCAGATAAGGACATCCACTTTTATATTAACAGCCCAGGCGGTTCAATAACTGCTGGAATGGCAATTTATGACACAATGAATTATATCAAACCTGATGTATCAACTATCTGTGTTGGTATGGCTGCTAGCATGGGCGCGTTTTTACTTGCTGCTGGCGAAAAGGGAAAACGTTATGCTTTGCCTAATTCTGAGGTGATGATACACCAACCACTTGGTGGTGCAAGAGGTCAGGCGAGTGATATTAAAATTCATGCGGATTGGATTTTAAAGACAAAGGAAAAAATGAACAAGCTCTTAAGCGAAATGACAGGGAAAGCACTAGAAGTCATTGAAAGAGATACGGATAGAGACAACTTTTTATCAGCAGAGCAAGCAAAAGAATACGGTTTGATTGATGAAGTAATGGCTAAGAGAAAGTAATTGATTAATTTAGAAAATGTTGAAAGAAAGAGGCCTTTTATAAATGGATTATAACGAAGAAAATGTGATGATTTGTTCTTTTTGTGGGAAACCGCAGAACAGGGTTAAACGACTTATATCAGGACCAGATGTATATATTTGTAATGAATGTATTGATATTTGCAATGATATGATAATGAGGGATTCTGTTGACAATGAAAATGCGGAATTTAAGGAACTACCAAAACCTAGTGAGATAAAAAGACAGTTGGACGACTATATAGTGGGACAGGACGAGGCGAAGAAATTATTGTCAGTTGCTGTTTATAACCACTATAAGAGAATCTTTTGTGATGTTGATATGGAAGAAGTGGCGCTGCAAAAGAGTAATGTACTTTTGATAGGACCTACTGGAACTGGTAAAACCTACCTTGCCCAAACCTTATCAAAGATTTTAAATGTACCATTTGCCATAGCTGATGCTACAAGTTTGACAGAGGCTGGTTATGTAGGTGAGGACATTGAAAATATCCTTTTAAAACTTGTTCAAGCCTCGGACTATGATATTGAACTTGCTGAGCGTGGTATCGTCTATATTGATGAGATTGATAAGATCAGTAGAAAGGGCGAGAATGTGTCGATTACTCGTGACGTTTCTGGTGAGGGCGTTCAGCAGGCTTTACTAAAGACTTTAGAAGGTGCGGTAGTTAACGTGCCACCGCAGGGGGGCAGAAAGCATCCTCAGCAGGAATTTATACAGGTGGACACTACCAACATCCTATTTATCCTAGGTGGAGCCTTTGATGGTTTAGACAAGATTATTGCTAAGAGAACATCTGGCGGTGGTATGGGCTTTGGTGCAGAAGTAAAATCCAAGCATGATCATAAGCTGGGTGAACTCTTTGCCATGGTAGAAACCGAAGACTTAATTAAGTACGGTATTATTCCAGAATTTATTGGTAGGGTGCCAATTATAGCGAGTTTAAAAGAACTAGAACAAGAGGATTTAGTTCACATTTTAAAGACGCCTAAAAATGCCTTAACCAAGCAATATAAGAAACTCTTTGAGATTGATGGGGTGGAACTAGACTTTGACGATGCCTCGTTAGATGCTATTGCCAAAAAGGCGATTGAAAAGAACACTGGTGCCAGAGGTTTAAGAAGTATTATGGAAAATATTATGCTGGATGTGATGTATGAAGTTCCAGATATGGATGATGTGGAAAAATGCATTGTAACCGAGGATAGCATACTAAAGAGCATAAAACCGACCTTAAAGAGACGTAAGGGCGATGCGCCAGCTAAAAAATCGAATACAAGGGCACAGGAAGAAACAGCCTCGTAAGGAAATATAAATGGAACAGGAAAAAATAACGATTCACGAATTACCAATGATAGCGATAAGGGGTATGGTTATATACCCCGGCATGTTGACGCATTTTGATGTGGCAAGAGAAAAGTCTATTAAAGCGCTTGAAAAGGCGATGTCAAAAGACCAAATTGTCATGATTAATACTCAGATTCAAGAGGATGTGGATTTACCTACAGAGGGTGATTTTCACGAAGTTGGTTGTATCTGTAAAATAAAACAGATGCTCAAGATGCCAGGCGATAGAATACGCGTTTTAATTGAGGGCTTGGAAAGGGCAAAACTTGTTTATGTAGAGGAAGAAAACCCATTTTTTGTAGTGGGTGTTACCCCTCTTAAGAGCATTATAAGACCAAAGTCTAAGCTTAAGGTAAAGGCCTTAAGACGTGCTACTTTTAATGCTTTTAAAGAGTATGTAAAGTTTACCAATCATCTTCCACAAGAAGAAATGAACTCGATTACAGGAATAGAGGATGATTCGTCTTTTGCTGATGCGGTAATTTCGAATTTAAGTCTTGATACGGATGTAAGGCAGGAGTTTTTAACCTTAATTGATGTTTTAAAGCGCTATGAAAAGCTTCTGTCTATCCTAGAAGATGAAATCAAGATCTTTAAACAATTGAATGAGATTAATCAAAAGTTTGAAGAACGTATTAATCAAAATCAAAAAGAGTATCTTTTAAAGGAACGCATCAAGGTAATTAAGGATGAACTTGGTGAAGAAGACGTAGAAGAAAAAGAAGTTGAGGCATTTAGAGAAAAATTATCTCAATTAGAGGTAGACGAGAAGATTCGTAAGAAAATTTCAGAAGAAATTGACAAGTATAGTAGAACAAATTCAGCATCGCCAGAAAGCTATAATACTAGAACCTATTTACAAACCTTCTTTGACTTGCCTTGGAATAAGTATTCGGAAGATACAGAAGATATTTCAGAAACAAGGCGAATTTTAGAAGAAGACCATTATGGCTTGGAAGATGTAAAAAATAGAATAGTGGAACATTTGGCAATCAGACAGATGACTGAAGACTATAAGGGTTCTATCATTTGTTTGGTAGGGCCTCCAGGGGTTGGTAAAACTTCTATTGCAAAGTCTATTGCCAGATCAATGAACCGTGAATTTACTAGGATGTCCTTGGGTGGCGTTCGTGATGAGGCGGAGATTAGAGGGCATAGACGAACTTATGTGGGTTCTATTCCTGGTAGAATTATCAGTGCTATGAAAGAAGCTGGCACAATGAATCCAGTCTTCTTATTTGATGAAATTGACAAGCTTGCTAGAGACTTTAATGGTGATCCAGCTAGTGCTCTCTTAGAAGTTTTTGATAAGAATCAAAACAATGCCTTTGTGGATAGATATTTAGAGGTGCCCTTTGACTTATCCAAGGTTATCTTTATTACCACGGCAAATACCTTGTCTACTGTGCCAATGCCGCTCAGAGACAGAATGGAAATTATAGAGGTTTCGAGTTATACCAGCTTTGAAAAGCTTGAAATTGCTAAAAAATATCTAGTGAAAAAGCAGATGAAGGAACACGGCTTAAAGTCTTCGATGATTAAGTTTAGTGAGAAGTCATTAAAGAATATCATCCGAAATTATACCAGAGAATCTGGCGTGAGAAATCTAGAGCGTGAGATTGGTAAGGTTTGCCGTAAAGTTGTCTGTGAAATCGTGGAGAAAAAGACGGAAAAGATATCAATTTCAGACAGAAATCTTGCAACGTTTTTGGGACAGCCACGTAAGATTGACGATGTCTTGAGTAGTAAAGACCAGATTGGTGTCGTTAATGGTTTGGCGTGGACACAGGTAGGCGGAGAAAGCTTGCAGATTGAAACGGTGATTTTAAGTGGAAATGGTAAAATTCAGTTAACGGGTAAGATGGGCGAGGTAATGAAAGAATCAGCTGCCGCTGCCATATCTTATGTTCGTAAAAGAGCGGTAGACCTAGGAATTGATCCCTATTTTTATAGAAAGACCGATGTCCACATACACATTCCAGAAGGGGCTGTGCCAAAGGATGGACCATCGGCTGGTGTGACAATGACCACGGCCTTAGTTAGTGCCTTGACAGAAATTCCGGTTAAGAGAACGGTTGCTATGACAGGGGAAATCACCCTAACAGGCAGGGTTCTCCAAATTGGTGGATTAAAGGAGAAGGTTTTGGCAGCTCATCGTTTAGGGATTAAGACCGTTGTTCTACCAGATAGTAATATGAAGGACCTAGAAAAAATTCCAGATGAAATCAAGGACGAATTGGAGTTTAAGCCGGTGAAACACCTAGATGAGGTAATTTCAATTGCCTTGAGTAAAAAACCGAAAAAGCTGACAAAAAAACAGTTGAAAGAATTTGAACCAAAGGGGAAAAAAAGTGAAGATAAGAAAAAGTAGCTTTGTCACTAGTGCAACGTCAAAATCGGGTTATCCAGAGGCGGATATGCCAGAACTTGCCTTTGTTGGTAGATCCAATGTAGGCAAGTCCTCTTTGTTGAATATGCTTTTAGGTAGGCGCAGCTTGGCTAAGACAGCGCAGGCTCCTGGTAAGACAAGGTTGATTAACTTTTTTGATATAGACAATTTATTCCGTATAGTTGACCTTCCAGGTTATGGCTATGCCAAGGTATCTAAGGCAATGCAAGAGGAATGGGCAGGTTACATTGAGGAATATCTAAATGAAAGAGAATGTTTACTAGAGGTCTTTTTGCTTATTGATGCAAGACGAACCCCGAATGAACACGATAAAATGATGTATGAATATATTAAAAAGAACGGTTTTACAGGTTATATCTTTGTTACTAAGATGGATAAGCTAAAGCAGAAAGAGAAAAAACCGAACTTAGAGAAAATCGTCAAAACCTTAAATGTGGGTACCAAGGATTTATTGATTCCAGTTTCTAGCTTAAAGCGAACAGGCAAGTATGAAGCTTGGGATATGATTAATCATATTTTTGATATTAATCGCTTGGATATTCATATTGAAAGGCAACAAAAGGCTTAATTTAGCCTTTTTTTAATGGAGGTAGAGAAAATCATGATTGTTAGTTCATTAATCTATATTCGAAAAGATGGCAAGACCCTCATGCTACGTAGGGATAAGAGGGATGCTGAAATCCATGAATACCGTTATAATGGTGTTGGCGGCAAGTTTGAACGCGGCGAATCTCCTGAAATGTGTGCGACTAGGGAAATTAAAGAAGAGACGGGCTTAACGGCAAATTCTTTAGTGTACAGGGGGCATTTGACCTTTCCTTACTTTGATGATGAAGTGGATTGGCTTGTATTTGTCTATGAGTGCTATGATTTTGAAGGTGAAATCGTTGAATCAGATGAGGGCAGTTTGCACTGGATAAATGATGAAGATATTATGAATATCAATATTTATGAAGGGGATAAAGTCTTTTTGGATGTCCTTTATAATAGTAGTGATAATTTTTATGGAACTTTCTATTATAAAGGTGGTGTATTTCAAAATGCGGAAATCCACCGCATCCCAAGAACGTAGTATCCTCGCTAGCTCTCATCCTGAGTTCCCTCAACGTCATCCTGAGTGCCTCCTTTGTCATCCTGAGCGTAGTCGAAGGAACTTTAGCAAAGTATGCGTAGCATATGTCATAGTGACGCTCTGTATTGTTCCGCAAACGCTTGCTATTATTCCGCTATTTTGATAAAATCATTAAAAAGGAGTTCATCTTATGTTAATTAGAGTAAAAGAAATAGCAAAAATATGGAAGAATTAATTATTGGATACTTAGGAAATTTAAATACTATTGTTTTATTGCTGATTATTGCAGTCTTTTTGTATTTGTTAGGCAAGGGTGCTGACCTTGTAGTAGAACAGTCCGTTGCTATGTCGCTCTCATGGGGCGTGCCAAAGGTGATTGTGGGTTCTACCATTGTATCCTTAGGTACTACCTTACCAGAGGCGTCGGTTTCTGTGATGGCAGCCATCAATGGGACATCGGGTTTGGCGCTTGGTAATGCTGTGGGTTCTATTATTGCAGATACAGCTTTAATTTTAGGTTTGTCTGTTCTCATTGGTCTGATCCCGATTAAGTCTAAAGATATTAAAAAGCAGGCTAATTTTCAATTATCAGCTGTAGTTTTATTAGGTCTTGCTTCATTTTCCTTGATTTATTCTAGGGGCGGCGCAAGAATTACTCAGTGGATGGGTTTTATTTTTGTCGCGTTATTAATAGCCTATATTATTTATTCTATAAAAAATAGTAGAGACTTGAGTGAAGATGCTTTGGAAGAGAACGGAGAAGAGCCTGTAAAGGAAAGTCTATTAAAGACCTTTTCTATGCTTATAATTGGTATTTTTTTGATTATCTTATCGTCTAAAATTTTGATACCTGCCATTCAGATAGTAGCAGTCAGAATAGGAATTCCAGAGGCGGTAATCGGAGCTACCTTAGTCGCTTTTGGTACCAGTTTGCCAGAGCTTGTTACTGCTGTAACGGCGGTTCGAAAGGGCTATGGAGATTTGGCAATCGGCAATGTTATTGGTGCTGATATTTTAAACGTCCTCTTTGTAGTTGGTGCATCAGCTTCTGTGACACCTAGTGGCTTAGAAGTTCCGGCGAGTTTTTTAACTATCCAAATTCCCTTTATGTTAGCAGCGGTTTTATTATTGCGTCTTGCCATAAAAAAATCAGAAGAAAATATCCGCAAAGTATTTGGCTATCTTCTTCTGATCCTATATATCATTTATATTATTTTAACTTTTGCTTTGTAGGTTTTGTCATCTTGAGTGTAGTCCTGAGATTCCACTATTTAAACTTCACTGCGGTTCCATAAGCTATTACCTCGGCGGCACCTTGCATAATTTGGCTTGTTGCGTATCTTATGTTTATAACAGCATCTGCTCCAAGTGATTCAGCCTCTTGAACCATACGCTTAGAAGCAATTGCTCTAGCCTCGTTCATCATTTCCGTATAGCCATGAATCTCACCACCTACTAAGGTTTTTAAACCTGCCATAATGTCCTTCCCAGCGTGTTTTGCTTGGATAGTAGAACCTTTTACAATTGAAATTGTTTCCAATTCTTTGCCTGTAACAAAATCAGTGTTTACTAAAATCATCTTTGCCTCCTAATACTTGTCTAAATCATCTTCTTCGCCGTTATCTAAATCTTCTAACCTCTTTCTTAGAACAACTAATAAACAGGAAATGATGATGACGCCAAATAAAGCTTGAATGCCAAGTGCTCCAGTTATTTTACTTACTGTACTAATAACTGTTAGTAAAGGGAAAATCATAAATATAGCAAAAAAAACACAGAGAATTATCGTAACGATAATGGCAGTGTTTTTTTTGCGTTTTGTTTCTTCTTTCATAATCTTTCTTCCTTCCATATTCTAAACTTTTGAGCAGACACTCTTGTTTCCTCAATATTATTCCATTTTTGTAAAAAAAGCAAGCGGAAATATCATATTAAGAAAAAACTAAGAAATCATATGACATTTTTTTATGGATGTGATAAAATGAACACATGAAAATTAAGCATGTGTCGTCATGATGGTTTTTGTCATCTCGACCAAGGTGGAGAGATTCCACTAGGTTCCGAATAAAAAATCGAGGAGCGTTACTTACTATTTGAATAAGGTATTATTGTATGCAAAGTTAGTATCAGCAAGATCCTTCGACTACGCTCAGGATGACGATACTAGTTACGCAGGTAATTTGCTTAAGAACAAGGCATCGAGAAAATCCTGTGAGTAAGCGTACATAGACGTACGTGAGTTGAACAGGATTATTCGAAGATAACGAAGTTATTAAGCAAATTAACAAGTAAGGGGGGAATTGATTATGGGAGTTATGGACTTCATACGCGGGCAATTGATTGATGTCATCGAATTCCAAACAGATGACAAAGATATTTTAGCACATAAATTTGAAGATGGTGGCAAGCAGATTATGATGGGAGCTAAGCTTACTGTCAGACCAGGGCAAATGGCAGTGTTTGTCAATGAGGGTCAGCTTGCGGATGTTTTTAAAGAGGGTTTATACGAACTTTCTACTAGCAACATGCCTATTTTAACTAAATTAAAGTCTTGGAAATACGGTTTTGAAAGCCCCTTTAAAGTAGATATATACTTCTTTTCAGTGGATGATAAAATACAGCAGGCGTGGGGTACACCTAGTAAAATAGCGGTGAGAGACCCTGAGTTTGGTATTTTAAGAATTGGGGCAAACGCCTATTACAGCTATAAAATTGTAGATCCAGGGGTAGCACTTAAAAAGTTGGTGGCAACCGATAGTGAGTTTACAGTTTCTGAATGCAAACCTCAATTGAATGCCTTTTTAACTACAAGCTTTACGGACTTTTTTGCTGAATCTAAGGTAAGCTTGTTTGATGCCTACGCCAACGTCAAAGAATTTTCAGACATGGTCTTAAATGATGTTAAAGATAAGTTTACAGAGTATGGTTTAGAATTATTAAGTTTTAGTTTAAGACAGATTAGCATACCAGAGTCGGTAGAAAAAGCGATGGATGAGAGGGCTACTATTGGTGCTCTTGGTGGTATGGATATGTACCAACGTAAGCAAATGACCGATGCTATGGCAGATGCTACGGTAGCTGCTGCAGAAAACGAAGGCAGCGGCAACATGGCAGGTATGGGCATGCAGATTGGGGCAGGTGCGACCATGGGTGTTGGTATGGCAGGTATGATGCAGGGCGTCATGAGTTCTATGAATGCCAATCAGCAAGTTCCACCTCAGCAAGCTGCTCCGGTACAACCTCAAGTTTCAGCTACTGCTCAGGGTGTTACTGCAGGGAACATGGTACCTTGTACATCTTGTAAGGCACAGATTGCTAGCGGCGCAAAGTTTTGCCCAGAGTGTGGGGCTAAGCAAGAAAAGGCTAAGTTCTGCACAAACTGTGGGAATAATTTGCAAGCTGGGGCTAAGTTCTGCCCTGAATGTGGCACTAAACAGTTATAAATGGCGAATTTCGTTGTTACTGCGACTTTTGTCGACTCTTATGTACGTTTTAGTACACTGCGATCCGACAAAAGTCTTGTGCCTAGAACTTCGCACATTTCTAACTGTTTATCGAGTATAAAAAAGGCTTGAGCATTAGCTCAAGCCTTGTATTTTACTTATATAAGTCTAAAACGCCGAATAGGTTTTTAGGGTTCTTGATTTCTGGAACCAATACCACATCTTCGCCAATGTTTTCATCTTTTGTTTTTTCATACACATAACGTAGAATAGAGTAGTCTTCAATCGCAAATCCTACTGAGTCAAATATTGTGATATCATCTTCTTTTCTGTCTATCCCACCAGCTTTAACCACTTCATCGATGTGAATAACTTTGAAGTCTTCAGCTTGGTGCTGGATTTCACCTTCTATTCTGCTTTGAGGTTCAAATTCAACATATACGTTACCCATGTGTAAAATCTTAGATTCTAACTCTGTTTTTCCTGGGCAGTCGCCGCCAACAGCATTTAGGTGCATACCTTTTTCTATCATATCAGCAGTTAGGATAATTGCTAATTTCTTATCAGCTGTGATAGTGGTTACAATGTCACAACCCTTTACAGCTTCTGCTGTGCTATTGTATTTAATAAGCTTTAAGCCTTCTACGTCCTTTAAGTTTTCCATTAATTTATCTGTTGCTTTTTCATCTACATCATAGCAATGAACTTCTTCTATTCCTAATACTTTATGGAAGCCTAGAGTTTGGAACTCACTCTGTGAACCGTTTCCGATAAGAGCCATTTTTTTAGGGTTCTTTTTTGCTAAGTACTTGGCTGCAAAAACAGAAGTTGCCGCTGTTCTTAAGGCAGTAAGCAGGGTCATTTCACCAAAGAAAAGAGGATAACCTGTTTGAACATCGGCTAGTAAGCCAACGCCCATAACTGTTAAAAAGTCTTTTGATGGGTTTGATGGGTGACCATTTACATACTTAAATGTATAGATTTCATCATCACCAATAGGCATTAATTCACATACTCCTACAGGTGAATGGTGAGCTGTTCTTGGCATTTTTTGGAAGTCTTCAAAACGTTTAAAATCTGCTTCAATATAGTCTACAAGTTCTTCAATAATGTTTGCAACGCCTCTTTGTTTGATAAACCTTGCTGTTTGTACCAAATCAAGGTATTTGGTTGTTCTTTTGTTCATAATAAGTAACCTAGTCCTTTCTTACTTGTCTTTTTGATTGCTAACTTCAGAAATTGCAGATAATTATCTCAGTCATGTATGTCTGTATACACTCCTTCGATAATTTCTTTATTTCTTTGTTATCATCTCAAAAATCCTGCGTAACCCTTTACTTGTCTTTTTCCACGACAATCCGCTAAAGTTCAATTAATTGTAACATTATTATTACTACTTTTGCAAGATTATTTTCTGGAGGGCAGTATATTTATGCGTTTGAAAAATAAATATTAGCCTTTACTATCAAATATTATTAAGTTTAGGCCATATATTTAAGGAAAATTAATTATTGAACGATAAGCATATATAAGTAATAAAATGATTTACAGTCATTTTACCATGCAAAAAGAATTTTACGCATAAGGGGGATTTATGAAACAGAAGAAATTAACGGCATTGTTACTGGTTTTTGCCATGCTATTTGGGCTCATGCCTGTGGACATGTTCACCAAGGTGGTGCATGCTGATGGTAATCAGATATCAGTGAAAATGTATAACGAAAGTATGCTTGCAAGAGACTTTGTTTTGCAGCATTTATTGCATGAGAGTATAAAAGATAAGATAGGACATGGTGTCGAAATAGAAAATGTTGAAATCAAGTATGGAGGTACTAAAAATCTTCAGATTGGTTCATTTAAAGGTGCTAAAGGAACAGGAGTGAATAACATTCTTGAATTTGATAAAGGGGTTGCGCTTAGTACCGGAGACTTAAAAGAGGACTTAGGATATTATGAGAACATCATTAGTCATGATCCAGTTTCTAAAAGTATCCCTGGTAAAACATATGCTATAGATTATTTAAAAAATGAAGTCTTGCGAGATCCTGCGAGCATTTCTTTTGATATTGTCTTAGGAGACGGAGCTTTTGTAGCTAAAGATAATGGTAAAAAAGAGATGACTATAGAATATGCCATAGGTTCGGAAGAATATACCAAGTATTCGGATAGTAAATTCAATGATAGGTTTGGTATTATTGTTGATGGCGAGGTGAATTATGCTACAGTACCGAATACGGAGGATGAAATTGCGATTCGCACAGTCAATCAGGTCAAAAATAAAGAATTTTTTAGATGTAATACTACGCAGGGTGGCAATGAATCTCTTGGTTTACATGTTAACTTAAACGGATTAACTAGGTCTTTTACTACAAAGATAAAATTAGATGAAGGTAGACATCGTTTAAAGTTTTTAATTGGCGACTTTTATGACAGTGCTTATGATTCTGTTTTATTTATAAAGATGGGTAGTATGGATTTTAAAACTTTTGACCCAGGTAAATTAAGTATTGAAAAGGTGATGGGTTCTAGTGGTAATATCACTGGTATTAAAGTGAAAAGAACTAAGACAATAGATGGTGCTACTGGTACCGATGGTACGATTTCTTTTGAACTAGAAGAAGAAGGTTTAGATGGAGTCAAAACAAAACATACCTATACCATAGATGGTGGGGTAAGTGAAAAAACAATTTCTATTGCCTCAGATGGTGAAGATGATCCTGAGAAAATAGCTTTTGATACAGCAAAGGTACAGATTAAAGAGCCTAAAATGGGAGCTACAATTGATACCACAAAGGATAAGCTGACCTTAAAAATACCTGCACCTGTGCTAAAAAAAGACAAGGCTAGCAAGACGATAACGGTGGAAGCAGAGGAAGGTGCTACTGTTACTCTGTATAAAAAAGGTTCTCCAAATGAACAGTTAAATAATGCTTTGACAAACGGTGGTACTTATACATCGCAAAGTGGCTTAGATGCAGGTGATTATTTTGCTGTAGCAGAAAAAACAATAGATGGTCATGAGTTTACAAGTGCTTCTTCTAATATTATTAAAGTACTTAAGCCACCTGTTATTAAGAGTAATGTGGATGGTGCATTTGATGAAGTGACCATTGCTAAGAATGGTGCTTTTGATATCGCTGACTTAAATGTAAAAGCTTATAAGTCAGATGAAACTACAAACATAGATATGCAATCTGTTGATAATCCTTTAAGTAATGATAGCTCAACGCCAGGTATTTACACTATTAAATGGACGGCAGAAGATAGTGGATTTAGTACAGTAAAAACTAAAGTGGTAAAAATAAAACCTGATAAACCGCAGCTAACATTAGGGGATTACAAAGGCTCTTTTATTAATATCAAAGGGGAAGCGGATGCCACAGTAGAAATAAAGAATAATGAAAACAAAATTATAGCTACAGTAGTATTAGATAATAATGGAGATGGGAAACTTCTTAATCCCCCAAATAGTACTTATACGGCAACACAAATTCTAAATGGTGTAGAAAGTGATGTTTTTGAGAGTTTAGAAATTGATAGAACAAAAGAAGCTCCTGTCATTTATTTATTGCCAAATGAGAATGTGATAGAAATGACTTATGGTGAAGCTGATAGTACGTATACAGAACCTGGTGCTTATGCAAGAGATACTGAAGAAGATAAAAAAGATAATGGAGAAGTTATTGTAGATGAGAAAAATACCTTTTTAACACCAAAGATTACGATTAATAATCCAATGTTTAATGAGAATAGAGAGACGCTAAAAAGTTTATTAAGTGCACCTTATTTTAAGCAGGATGGAACAGCTACCCATACTACAGCGTTTACACCTTTTGTAGGAAAGTATGAAGTAAAATATAATGT
>PDWI01007307.1_pt1 | contig 13480 bp, 11 predicted proteins | sample 1430891 | NCBI WGS metagenome assembly PDWI01 (sample SAMN01162508, study PRJNA174530) | Oral metagenome, whole genome shotgun sequencing project. | biome: Marine environment; feature: Marine mammal; material: Swab sample of the gingival sulcus; isolation source: swab sample of gingival sulcus...
AGTTACAAGGCTTAAAAATCTGTTTTAAATGGCTAAATAAAAAGTTTTTATTTAGTCATTTTTTATACGCCTAATATTTCATCAATCATTTTTATTTTTAACTCTATCAATACCCCGTTATGGAATCGTAGTTTTCTTTTTAATTGACTAAATTCCCCTTCAATTTTATTAGATGTATTTGGGATGCCAATCTGAGGATGGCGTTTATAACTAAATAGATAGTGAGCATTATTCACTAGACTTCTGTAAGCTGTTCTAAGACACTGATGAGTGTAATGGAATTTACCAGCCTCTGGGTTAAATGAGCGCTCGTTATAAAAATCTTTCCATGTAATCATTCAACTATCAAGACACATCAAAAAATCTTGCTCGCTTACAACGCTCATGAGCTTTGCAATACTCAGTAAATCCTGTACTGGCTCAAGCTTTGATCGAACACTAATATAGCATCTAATCGCTCGTAAATGATGAACTTATCATAACTGTAAAGGAACATCAGGCATTAGTTTTGTTAGTCCTTTTCTACCATCACAGACGATAGCTTTGATGATATATCCTTGTCGTTTTAGCTCCAAGATGCCTTTAAAATAAAGTAAATTTGATTCGTACTTTACATAGTATTTTGGTGCAATGGACATTTTTGCCTAAACGAAAAGAACAAAGACTTTACACTCTACAACCTCAATAAGTTATGAAAAACACTATGATATTAATGTCTCACTAAGCTACTCAAAGGGGATTCGAATTTCTATAATAAAAAAATCAGCAAATTTCTATACAGTACATGAGAAACTTAAAATGACCAATCATATTCCCCTTTTTTCTCTGGGCAGACTTGTAATGACTCGAGGAATCAAATCTTTGATAGGTACTCAGGAATATTTACTCTCACCTTTCCTAAATAAACATAGCAAAGGTGAGTGGGGAAATATTTGTGAAGAAGACAAAGAAGCCAACAACGATGCACTACTGCATGGTGGGAGTCTGCTCTCAAGCTATACCTATGAAAATACCGAAATTTGGATTATCACAGAATATGATAGAAGTGTAACAACTGTTTTACTACCTGATGAATATTAGTGCCGTATATTCTACGTTTTAGTGATGTATCGATATAACTTATCTTCAACTGGTTGCTCAAGCTGAAATTGAAAATGCACAACTGAATGACCAGAATCAGGCATTTTTGCTTCTTGTATTGATCCATCAATGATAGTACAGTCTCCCATATAATAGAAATCATGCCCTTCATCGTCATCTTTTTTCACAAAAAGTAAAATTCTTTCAGAGTTTATAACTTTTTGAACATCTTTACTATTAATATTCCTCTTAGATTTAGATTCCCATGCAAAAACAGATGGGCTTACAAAATAATCATTATAGTTTATAGAAGAGCCAATATCTTTTGACTTATGATAAGTAACAAAACAAGGTGTTATATTATTCTGAGTTATGTATCCACCTATGTTTTGTGGAATTGGATTTTTTTCCCAGTTAAGTAATCTACACACATCTTTTCTGCTATATTTGTTATACAGTAAAAAACCATCTCTATACAAATCAGCATTATGCTTTTCATTGTAAGTCAGAATTGAGTACTCCGTTGAATCAGAAAGAAACTCTCTAAATACCCTTTTATCTAATTTTTCTAAGAATTCAGTACTAAATTCGATGATATTCCCTTTTTTAATGACAATATCTCGATGTGTGTCAATATTCTTGTTATTATTAATAAAATCAAAATTTAGATTAATAATACAAGACTCAATAGTTTCATTTTTAACTGTATACCCATATGCAGCATGAATTTTTTGTTTTAATGTATCTATCGTTACGGTCTTATGTTGGATTAATTCTCGTAAAATATAACTTTCCTCCACTCTTTGCCCATTATTTATATTAAAAGAAAATAATTTTAATAACTCAGTATCCTCTTTATTTAAAACACCTTTAAAGTTTTTTTCTACTTTTTTTACAAACTCATAATATGAGGAAGAATACTCAACAAATAAGAATGGGTCTCTAGAATTATTTTTTAAGAAGTCAACCATCATTGGAATACGACCTAATCTATACTTCAACAAATCATAATCTTTTTTTAAATCAACTAATAATGTCATATTACTCGCATCAATTGATTTAAATATTTTTTCTTTTGAAATTTCATCAAAATGAATTGTTGATGAACCTGGTATGGCCCCACTTCCTTCTGAAACAACTCTTCTCAGCTTATCTTTATTAAAAGACGTATCACCGTATAAAGCAACTGGTATTAAATAATTATTTTCATAATTACCAATAAAATCAATAATCGTTAAATATTCTTTACCTTCAACCTTTCTTAATCCTCTTCCCAGTTGTTGCACAAAGATAATCGCTGACTCTGTAGGTCTTACCATGATAATTTGATTAACTTTTGGTATATCAATACCTTCATTAAAAATATCAACAGTAATAATATAATCTAATTTTTCATCTAGATTATCAGACTCCAAAAGACGAATAGCCTCTTCTCGTTCTTCTTCAGAGCTTTCCCCAGATAAAGCAACAGTTTTATATCCATAGCGATTAAAACTCTCAGCAAAAAGCATAGCTTCCTCGTTGCGTGAACAAAAAACCAATCCTCTTACCACACCATTATAGGTTCCATAGAGTTCAGCCTTCTCAAATATTCTTTTAGCTCTTTCATTATTATTTAATAGCCTAAAATCTTTATTATTTTCAAATTTCTCATCATTAACAATTAAATCAGTAATGCCAAAATAATGAAACTCAGATAACAGTCCAGCTTTCATAGCCCCGTCTAAACGTATCTCATACGCAATATTATGATCAAATAAACCAAAAATATCACTCCCATCAGTTCTCTCTGGCGTTGCAGTCATTCCCAATAAGAATTTTGGCTGGAAATACTCAAGTAAACGCCGATAAGACACAGCACCAGATCTATGAGATTCATCGATAATAATATAATCAAAATAGTCTTTCTTAAACTGACTTAAATGCTCCTCTTTTGAAATAGTCTGTACTGTAGAAAAAATAAAATCGGCATCTAAATCCCTTTCCTTACCAGAGTACAAGCCAAACGTTTTATCTTTAAAAAGCCTTTGAAAAGTTTCTAATGCTTTACGTGCAATATTTAATCTATGAACAACAAACAGCATTTTTCTAGGTTTTTGGGCTCTAACATCAAATGCAGCTAAATAGGTTTTCCCCGTCCCTGTTGCAGAAATGATTAACGCTTTGTTTTTGCCTTCTTCTCTTAAATTTTGAAGCTTTTGTAATGCTTCCTCTTGTATTATATTGGGTTTAATTTCTAGCGTATCTTCATCTGATTCCAGGAGAGAAGATTTCATCTGTTCTCTTTTTCGTTTTTCATTATCATAGATCTTTTGATATTCATTAATAAAGTCTTCAGTAACTAGCCTTGCAGCTTTAAAATCAGCCTCAAAAGCAACAAGTACACTATCTACAATTTCACTCGAATGTAGTCCAGACACTTTCAAGTTCCACTCTTTATTTTTAGATAAAGCTCCACTTGTTAGATTACTGCTTCCGATAATTACATCATAATAATACTTCTTCTTAAAAATATAAGCTTTAGCATGCAAGCTGTGTTGGCTTTCTGCTATCCGTAATTCAATATTTTTAAAGTTCAATAATTTTCTTAATGCTTCTGGTGAAGTAAAGTTCAAATATTGAGAAACAAGAACTTTACCTTTTATATCTTTTTTATCCAAATCTACTAACGTTTGATGCAATGAAGCGACACCCCCAGAGGTAACAAAAGCAGCAGATATACAAAACTCGCTACATTCCTTTAACTCTTGCTCTATAGTTAAAAGAACTTTTTGTACAGGCTCCTCTGTATTTATCAATAATTTCGGTCGACAGAACTCTTCAGATAAAATCCCCTTATCCACAAACCCAGTTTGTAAACTTCTTTCAAAAGACGTTATAAAATTATTCATTTTAAACACCTACTTTCATGAGCTTTTCTACAATAGGAAGATCAGCTGCAGCCCAATCCAGTTGATTTAATTCTTCTATCGGCAACCATTTACAAAGTCTGTGTTCATTAAGAGTAATATCCACAGAATTAGATTTACAAAGAAAAGCATGCATGGTAAGTTCAAAATCTGGGTATTGATGTACAACAGAAATATATAAGTCCTCAACTGCAGGGGTTATATTTAACTCTTCTACCAATTCTCTTTGTAATGCCTCTTTTTTAGTTTCCCCAGCTTCAATTTTCCCACCAGGAAACTCAAACTTATTTGAAATATAAACAAACTTATTTTCATTTCTTTGAGCACAGCAAATTAAATTATTATGTACAATAATCGCAGCAACAACTTCTATTTTTTTCATAAAATTAACCTTTTACTCAAAATTAGCAATAAATTATATTATCTTGGAAATAGTATAGAATCAAATCTAAAGGTATTCAGTTAAGCACCTAAGACAGTTATTATAATGGATCTAAGAATCAAATATTTTTTAATAACAAATATAGATAAAAATATTCAGTATGTTTATCAAGTAGGAGGCTTGCCATTATTTGACAAGCCATCCTCTCACACCACCGTACGTACCGTTCGGTATACGGCGGTTCTTTAGTTTATACGTACAACATCATAATAATCACTCATGGATATGAACCCATTTTTGATTATTTCCTTTTTAGTTAATACCGAATTAAGCACCATTGCTGATGCACATATACCTTTACGGCAGTTGGCAATTTTATATATATTCCATATACCTCTGCCATACTTATTTATCATTCAATATCTTGTTTTGACTTTCTTCCATTGTTTCCAGTAGATTGCTCTTATCCGTCTTCTGAGCCCCCATCTGTCCGCATACCGTCCCAAAAAGTGTGTCTGAGAGGGGAAAAAGAAAAAAGCTTCTCGATTTAGTGTAAGATTTATTTTGTCCAGAAATAAACCACTAAGTAGAAGCTTTATGGGTAGTCTACATTTAAACCCAGAACAATTGCAAGCAATATGTGATCAAATGGTTAAAAGTTCCAACAGAATTAATACACTTTTATCCGCCACATTGAATTCACTGATGAAAGCAGAGCGCGATTTGTTCTTACAAGAGCGAAACGAAAAAAGCAATAAAGGCAATGGATACATAGCGTTAAAAGGAATTGGTATAGCTGATTCGTTGGCACTGTCTATACCAAGAGATAGGTTGGGCTTATTTAAGCCGGTACTGCTGCATATCATGAAAGAGCAATCAGAAACGCTCAATGAATTATGCTTTGAACTCTATGCTAATGGATGAACCACACGCCAAATTGAACGTATTACTAGTTCTATTTATGGCAAAACTCTCTCCAAGAGCCAAGTCTCTCGTATCACTGAGTCATTTTATGATGAAATGACAGCTTATAGAGAACGAAGATTATCTGCTTATTATCCGGTTGTTTACTTGGACGCTACATACGTTAAAACACGACGAGAACAAGTATCGAGTGAGGCATATTACGTGGCATTAGGGCTTAAAGATGATATGACCAGAGAGGTTATAGGCATTTATAATGCGCCAACAGAGTCAGCTTATGTATGGGAAGACATCTTTAATGACTTAAAAGCACGAGGATTGGAGGATATAGGATTGATGGTTATTGATGACTTACCTGGTCTTGATCAATCCATTGAAAAGCATTTTAACTGCAATGTGCAAAAATGTGTTCTTCATTTAAAACGCAATATCTTGCGTAAGGTAAAGAAAGCCCATCGCACAAGCATTGCTGAAGATTTAGCCAAAGTATTTGCTGTGGGTAATACAGATACCAAAGAACAACTTATGCAAAGAGCTTTGGAAGTACAAAACAAATGGGGTAAGTATTATCGCCATTTAGCCACATTTGGACATGAAGATAGGCTCAGATATTATGCAACCTATCTTCAGTACGATACAAAAATACAGAGTATGATATATACTACCAATTGGATTGAGCGTCTTAATAAGTCATTTAAACGCACTTTAAAGATTAGGAACTCAATGCCAAGTGTTGACTCAGTTCTTACTCTTATGAGTAAAATAGCACTGGAAATGGAACAAACGAGCTATGCTTATCCAATCACTCGTTTTAAACATTCAAATTTATTTAATTAACCATTTCTAGGAGAAATAAATTTACACTAGAGACACACTTTTTGGGACACTACCTATTTTTATGATTTTTAAATATTTTTGTAAAACCTTATTAAGGAACAATATGATTAAACTCCATAATTGATATTTTTCTATTATCCATATTTATTAAATAATAACTCCCCTTAATCAATTTCAGTTCTTTATGTTCATAACTACATTGATCGATTTCCATTATCAAAAATTTATTATCCTTTTTGGTTAAAACTACCGCAGGTTTAGGTTTGGTATCAATTGTTAAACTAACTACTTCATAAACTTTTTTATTTACTGGGTCAATTATAATCTGTTTCCAAACGGTAAAATAAAACAACAGAAGGCACAAAATCAACGGTATAAATATAATTAGAGATAGTTTATTAGGTTTGTTTTTAGTTTCAAACTTTGTTTGCTGTTTTGTAGCACGAACATTCACATCAACACCACTTCTAAAGAAACATATCAATAATATAAATAATATTATTGATATAATACTTACTGTAGTAAGCACAGCTGAAACATAATATGTTTCCTCTGCATAATTTACAAAAAGCTCTTGAAAACAAGACAATAAAATTACAGCAATAAGACATACCAACAAAACAGAGTTTAAAATACTCTCAGTCCAACTTAACCTCTCCTTTTTGCGTAATTTTTGTATAAAAGGAAAAAATAATACCCATGCACAAATTAGACAGCCTAGAAGTATAATTAATAACCAAGCCTCCTCTCTCATAAATTTATAAAAATAACTCCTAGGAACCTCATAATATCTAGAGTAATTATCAGCACGGATTAAATCAACAACACATATAACCACATAATATATAGCTGTTATTAATGCTGTTATTTTGGCAATACTAGCATCAAGTAAATTTAAAATTTTAAGAAAAGTACTGTTTTCTATATTTGAAGTCACATTATTCATCAAAAATTCCTTAACGTATTTTCATGAGTCAATTACAAGTAAAATCTCGTCTCACGACACACTCTCAGGCAGAACCCCTGCAAGCATAGGTAATACCAATCCTCTAATTTCTTTAGGTAACATAAATAAAGGACTATCGTTCCCCACTTCTAATGCAGCAGCCGTTGCTACTAAAGCAGCTACTGCCAATTCCATCTCCGGATAATTTTTACTTGCAACAGCCCATAATGACGCCCACTTTTGCAAAGCAATATTCATAAGCTTATTTTGAGTAAATATCTCAATCGACTTTATTAAACTTGATGCTAAAATCACTAGTGCATCATATTTATTATATAAAGATAACAAAAAGTTAATTTCATCAGGCCAAGAATCAAAACCTAATTTTGCTATAGCCTGTAAGAAACTACCATCATTAGATACAATACTTTCCACACCATACACCTCAAACGCTTTTTCTAGTGCATTTCGAGCTTCAGTGATATTTAAAGATAAATATTGCACTTCAGCAGTAGCCATTAAAGTCAATCCTGCATCCTCTGAAGAGAGAACAGCATAATCAATCTTATTTAAATCATTCAATGCATTATCATAATCACCTAAAAACTCATAAACTTGAGATCGATTAAATAAAGATTTATTTAACAACTTAGTCTCTAATGAGGCACTATTAATAAGAGCGTTCAAATCTTTTAAACTTAATTCAATATATCCCCTCCTGAACAAGTGCCAACTACGCATAAAAATAGCAAGATCAAGAAATGGTCCAGAATTTTGAGGAAGATTAATGAACTCGTTAAGATATTGAAACTCTTTTTCACTATCACCTAATTTCGTATAAATCATGCACCTTATAAACGACAAAGCTAAAACAATCTGATGTTCAACTTCATCACGATTACCAGTTAATTTTATAATCTCGTCTATATCACTTACTGCTAGCATATACTCATTAAGGAACCAGTATGCCATTGATCGTTTAGCAAGTGCAATGAGTTTATTTTCTTCACTATTATTCGGAATCGAAAGGAGTTGATTCGCTTTCTGTACCGTTTCTCTATAATCATGTTGATCAAACGAATTCACCAAATCATCTCTTATATTTGTTTGCAAATAATTTAAAATATCTTCATGTTCTAACGCTGTTTTACAATACGAGCGTAATAACTCATCCCCTTGACGTGCAATCTCTTGTAACTCATTATCAGAGAACCAAGCTCTAAATAAAGAAGCTATGATTCTCAAGGGCTTCCCATGATTATTTTTGACCTCTAACGACAGTCTTAATAATGGCTCAGCAATTTCATAATATGATGAACGTCCTCGCTTATGGGATATAACATATCCCATATCCTTAAGCTCTTTTAATTGACTAGCTACTGAACGCTCGTCAATAAATAAACTTTTTGCAAGTACCTTCACCTGAACAGCAGAGCTTAATTTACAAAGTTTTTGTATTATCCCTGCCTGTTGTGGAGATAATGATCGAATACGTTCCTGAAAATAAGGTGTTAAATGATCGGCAAGTTGAGTGATAGCATCAACCAAACTATCCAATGATGCTTTTGTCAGAAAACTAGCCAACTCTATATAGAGTCTATGATTACCACCTGCCAAATAATGCAATGCTCGTACTCGATAGTAGCCTTGGTCAGAATCTAAAAATTCAACCAACTCATTATCTTGCTTTAATTGTGCAATATTTTTCATAAGCATCATTGCTTCTTCAACGCTCAGCGGTGTTAAATGATGTATATCAAAAAAACCCCAAAACGCAGAAGATCGTGATGAAACCCCATTAAACAACTTTTGAGAAGAACATAATAAACTTATATAATCATGTTCTTGCAAATACGCACGCAACTGTTTCTGTCCTATGTCCTTCAAACCAGCAAAAACATCACTCATATTTTCTTTAACAATCAGTAATTTTGCATCACCAACTTGCTTTTGAATATCATTGAAAATGATATTTCCAATATCATCAGACTTATTAACAGCAAGAGCGTCCAAACAGTTATTATTAAACCTTGCTGGATAGTTTAAAGCCATTTGGTTAATCACTGCTAAAGCGAATCCTGTAAAATTCATAATAACGTCATCTTCACCCAACCAAACAATAACCAACTCTTTCGGATCACGGGTAGTTTTCAACCTATTGATAATCATAGTAATAAGATGCGTTTTACCACTTCCTCTAGGACCTATAAATAGCAAATGTTTTTTCTGATGTGTAAACAAGCTCTCTTCAACCCACTGAACAGACTGTTTTAATAATGCATGTCGTTGTACGAAAATTGATTCTAATGTTTCTGAATCCATATTACTTGGCGTATAGGCAGACAATCTTTTACTATTTGCCATTGTTCATCTCCTCTTCCAGCCCCTCAGCTTCTACCCACCAGCGTTTAATCATTGAAAAAGCGAATTCATAATGTTGCCCATTCTTAACAAAATAATGATCATCTGTAAGGAGCTTTAATAACTCAACTACCTTATCACGGTGCTCCACTGATAAAGCATACTTACTTCTGAGATCAGAAAAACACTCTTCAATAGTGACTTTGTTATTAACGGCAATATAATTTAAGATTTGTTTTGCCAAATGGGATAAAGATATTTCTTTACCCTGAACATCTAAAATCACCCCTGCATAATAATCTTTTAAGCGAGCTCGGAAGTGCTCTAAATTCAAATCACTTCCATATGTCATTAATATTTCCTGAAGTTTTGAATCAATATTTTCTAAACTAAGTTTTATTGAGGATAAAGCAAGCTTACCAATCACTTTATCAATATAATAAGGGACATTATCACAAAATTGAACTATTTTAATCAATAACTCATCTTCAACGGAATCATCAATTCCTTCTTTAGTAACAAATCTGTAGCGCGCCATCTCAATTGCATCCAACTCAGCAATAGGAGGTAATCTTAAGATAGATAAGTCATTAATACTTTGTATAGGTGAGTTTATTTTGACCCTTAATAACACATGATGCATACCAATTGATCCCGTATAAATCATCCTTAAATTACTATGTTCTTGTCTTAATGCTCTCAAGACATCCAAAATCTCAAGACTAACATTCTGTTTAGGATCATGATTTTTAATGTTGTCTAACATATAAGGCATTTCATCCCATAAAAATAAAATTTTCTTATCTTTATTGTGAATACAAATATCACTAATCACTTCTTTTAAGAGAGTCTTCCACTTTATCTCTTGGCTATTTGGAATTTTCAGAACTTTAGGAATTTCAACTCCATCAACAAGCCCCCTAAGTATAGAAGCATACTGTTTAGCTTTACCTTTCATGCTCTGATGATTCCATGCTTTTTGCAAAATATCCTCTAGAAATTCAACTGGTTTACTAATTTTTTCTAAATCACTAAAAATAACAATATAATCATCACGAGGATTATCTCTCATTTGTTTAAGTACCACTGTCTTACCCATCCGACGTTCAGCCGTAAGCAAAATAGAAGATTCATCCAATATACCCCATATATTATCTATAAATTTATCTCGACCAAATAACATTACAATCCCCTAAAAATATTCTCGATATACACTGAGCCTATTGTACATCATTTTTAATGTACATTAAAATTATTTGTATTGTTTGTTGTAAAAAATTCTATCCCTCCTATTCTCCTCTCAAAATCTTCAAATATTCTTCATACAAGAACGTACGGTTTCTCTGAATATTTTCAGTCTGCACAAGAATACCCAAGTCCACAAGTTTTTTAATTGCAGTAGAAGCTGTGTTATATGCCAGATCCAAAGCCTCTGCTGTTTGTTTAATATCAATAATAGGATGAGCTTCAATGTAGTGAAATACCTTAAATATATTTTTTGTTCCCTTGCCAATATTGCTAATAAGCTCTTCGTTATGGTTGTGCAGTGCATTCAACGATTGGATGGTTTGTATAGCATCAGTTGCTGATTCTTCAACAGCCAAGAGGAAGAATTTGATCCATTGTTCATAATGCCCTTTCGTACGTACTTCCATCATACGGTCATAGTATTCAGTACGGTTCTTTTTCAAAAAGTAGGAGATATAGAGCGCAGGAGTACTCAACACCTTTTTCTCTATAAGGAAAAGGATAATCAGCAAACGTCCAATTCTCCCATTACCATCCAGAAAAGGATGGATTGTTTCAAATTGATAGTGAATAAGGGCAGCACGAATCAGATAATCAATGTCATCATCTTCATTCATGTATTTTTCTAAGTCAGACATGGCTACCGTCATATCCTCTGGATGTGGAGGAATATAACGGGCATTTTTTAAGGTACTTCCTTGCCCACCAATCCAGTTTTGAGAGGATCTAAACTCACCGGGATTCTTCTCTTGCCCTCTTACTTCCTTCATAAGTACCTTATGTGTTTCTTTCAACAAACGATTACACAAAGGAAACTCTGTAAGTCTTTTGAGGGCATACTCTGTAGCTTGAATATAGTTGACTACATCAAGCACATCACGATTTTTGTTTTCTTCTACCTGAGGGTCAAAGATATCCTCCAAGGTTGCTTGCGTACCTTCTATTTGTGATGACATCAGCGCCTCTTTACACACATACATATACATAAAGAGTTCTATATTAGGAAGTGTTTGAGCCAATGCTTCTAATGATCCAAGTGCATTGTAACTCTTAAGCAAAAGCCCTAACATATCATGGTCAATATCGATATGCAGAATAGGCGGCAATGGATAAGGCATAAATGATTGGTATTCTTCGTCCTCTCCACAAAAATGTGTTTTATATGTACCTGCACGATTATTTTTCATAAATGTATAGCACAAAAAATTGAAATAAGAAGTACATTATAACACCTTTTATTTCAAATATTTAATAAAAATTGAAATAACAATGCAATATACCTTAAGTTATTTCAAATAACCAATAAAAAATGAAACAAGAAAGTTTTTATGCTTCCTTATTTCATTTTTTCACTTACCTAATACATCACAATCTAAGCACCAGCAAGATGAACAACATAAACTGTTTCATCAAACAAAATAATCACGCCATCTATACTCAAGCACATGAGATACAACCCGTCAAACCACCTACACAAACCCAACAACTATTCCTTACCCTTCAAAAAAGGTTTAAGTTCAGGCACTGTAAAGTCAGGACCTTTCATAATTTTTCCATCTTCTCTAAAAATTGGTTTTCCATTTTCAAATTTAGAAAAGTTACTACGATTGACTTCTTGCATAGCACCGACAATATCCCAACCATTCAAATAAGCTTTACCTACACAGGTCACAATAATATCGCATAAGGCATCTAATTGCTCCAATTGATCACCCTCTTCATAGGCTTTTGTAAGCTCATTAAATTCTTCTTTAATGCAGTTAAATTGCGTTTGAATTTGTGCCTTATTCCCAACCTTATCAGAAACCGCCGCTTCAAACCATGCCTGTGTTGTTTGCAATACATCTTTCATTTTTTACTCCTTTTTTATATTTTTCCTTTTTAAATAACTTTATCTTTTCACAATCTCAAGCCATACACGGCTCAAGATATCGAATAACCCCTTTATCTACCAACACTTTAAGCCCATATCCCAAAACGGTTCTTGGGTATGCATGTCCAAAATTCACATTAAATACAATGGGTAGATCTGGACGATCTATTTCTTCAATTAAAACTCGTTTATACAGTTCATAATGCACTTCATTCTGAGGTTTACCATGCAAAACACCTGCAATTTGCTTAAACACCCCTTTTGATTTTAACACTTGTAAATATTTACGATAGGCTAACTCATCTGGCTTTCCTTCGCTGGTTTCAATAAATAGGATTTTGCCTGCCCATGTCCTTTCATCCGGAAATAAGCCATATTGTTCACTCACTATTTTAGCGTTTATATTTCTCTCACCCAAGAGAAGCTCTGCTAAAGACTCCAAACAGCCCCCTAAAAGCTCCCCTTCAAAAGGATATGCGCCTTGTATCAATTCATAGCCTTTGTCTTCGTGATGTGTCACACGACTTGTACCCATAGCAGTGGTAGAAAAATCCGTTCTCTCCTCATACCATATCTCACTACTTTGAATATCAGCCAATAGATCTTCACCCATGTAATAATTAGCGATGGATTTTTTTGTATAAGGCAACAGGTCCCGATCCATTTCAGATAAATCATTAATGTAGTTAGGTCCGTAATAAGTCACCAAGCCCAATTGATAAAACATTAAGTGATTCACCGTGGTATCTGAAAAACCCGTCAATAATTTTGGATGATGCTCAACAGCAGAAATAAACTCGGGATCATCTAATAAATACGGCACTGTTCTATAGGTATCCACACCCCCAATCGCACAGATAATTCCTTTAATATCTTTATCCAAAAAAGCTGATTTTAAGTCTTCTGCCCTTTTCTCTGGA
>PDWI01007309.1_pt1 | contig 13477 bp, 17 predicted proteins | sample 1430891 | NCBI WGS metagenome assembly PDWI01 (sample SAMN01162508, study PRJNA174530) | Oral metagenome, whole genome shotgun sequencing project. | biome: Marine environment; feature: Marine mammal; material: Swab sample of the gingival sulcus; isolation source: swab sample of gingival sulcus...
TATGAGTCATTATAAGTGTAGGCTTTTGAGTTTTTTCAATAACCTTAGCCATAGTATAAGTCTTACCACTTCCTGTAACACCCAATAAAGTATTATATTGATTTCCTTTTTCTATACTAGCACTTAATTGCTCTATTGCCTTTGGCTGATCCCCTGCTGGAGAATAATCACTTACTACTTCAAACTTTGCGATGATTTATCCTTATAATATATTTTTATGATTATAGCTAAGCTTTGATTATGACTTGATTTACTTTTTCTAAGAAGAAAATATTATAACTTTTATTTATCTTTTTAAGTAATTTCATTATAATTATTCATTATAATATTATTTTATCAACATCTAGGAGAAATTATGATAGCAATACCTATACAAAAAGAAGAAAAAAATCCAGTATTTGTTCAGTTATTTGGCAAGGCTAGACTTTTTTTATTTATCGATGAAGATGGTTCAAGACAAATTGAAGTAAATTCTTTATTCAATGGTGTAAAACTAGTCGAATATTTTACACAAAAAGGCGTAAGAAAACTAATAGTTAATCACATAGGAAAACAGCCATTATTAAGCTTACAAAAGACTGATATAGAATGTTTTTACACTCAAGATGTAAGAAAAACAGTAAATGAACTTTTAAAAGATTTAGAAAATAATAAATTAGAAAAAATTACAGATAAAAATATAGATAATTTTTTAGAAAACAAACGACAATGTCGTCATAGTCACTAGAAATATTTGCATGAAGTATTTTTTAAGTTTTATCATTATTTTAGGTGTATTCTTCTCAGTAGGTATATATAAGGAATTAAATAAAAAATCACCTTTCAGTAAAAGAATAGCTTGTCATAAAAAAACTGTTGTATTTGAAAAGATACTAAAACCTTATTTGATAAAAGAACTTAAAGATACTTTATCTTTAGATACAACACTTGAAATTTCTTTTGATAAATCAGAATATATGAAATCAACTTTATTTGATTATGTTTCAAAAGAAGATATCAAAAACTTATTTAAAAAACATCTAAAAAAACATTCTTTAAATAAAAAACTAGATAGAAATACATCTATAAATATACTAGTTTATGAAAATGATAAAAAAAGTCCCAATAAAAAATCAAAAAATTGTAAGTTCTATAGAGGATATCTAGTAGTTGATTTTAACTTAGAAAATCAAATGATATATAAAATACAAATAGACTTTTATGATGAACAGGGCAAAGATATCAAAGATATGATATCTTGTATTTTTAAAACTTTACAATCCATATAAACTTTAATTCAAATTATTTTTGATATGATAAGCATTATAAAAATAAAAAGGAATTTTAATGCAACTAGAAGTATCAGCAGAAGTGTTATTGTTACAACTTGGTTATTCAAAAAGTGAGGCATCTTTGCAACAAGCTCAAAAAATAATATCTTCAACTAAGAATTTTCAAAAATTCTCAAAACATATATTTTCTCTAAATGACCACCTAAAAAAGATGAATGCTTATATAGGATTATCAAACAAAACGGATTATCTAAAAATCAAATGTGATGAGAATGATGCAGAAGAAATTTTAAATGAATTTCACCAAGAAGTTACTCATTGGGCAGAAAAATATAACGTAGAATTAAAAAAGACAGAAAACAAAGCTATATACTATATTTTAGGAAGTAACTAATACTCAAACATACTTTATAGTGCCAAAACTATAAAGTATGTTTTATTTTAATCAGTATTTCACTTGAGAGTTAAATTCAAGCAAAACTTTATCATCATATAAGATCTTTCCAAGAAAAACATCATCGATTTTTAATTCTCCAACACCTTTAGGAGTTCCGCTCATCAAGATATCTCCATCTTCAAAATCTAAGAAAGTTTTAGCCTCAGATAAAATATCTTCTGGTTTATTTATCATTTGAGTAAAATCACCCTTTTGTCTAAGCTCGTCATTGATATAAAGTTCTATTGATAACTTTGATAAATCTTTATCTTTTAAGTAAACAAATTGTGAAAAAACTGCAGAGTTATTAAATGCCTTTGCCCTCTCCCAAGGTAAGCCCTTAGTTTTTAACTTAGATTGAACTTCTCTTAGTGTTAAGTCTAATCCAAAAGCTACAGCATATAAACTACCATCTTTTATCAAGAAACTTATCTCAGATTCATAATGACAAGTTTTATGATTTTTAGGGAAAATTATATGACTACAAACAGAAGAATTAGGCTTTATAAAAAAAATCATATCCTCAGGCATCTCATTGTTTAACTCTTCTATATGCTCAACATAATTCCGCCCCAAACAAACTACCTTTGAAGGAAATATTTCCTTTTTTTCTAAAAAAATACTTCTCATAAATCCCCTTTTATCTTTCCAAATTTTTTATAGCTTTTATCATAGTTCTTATAACTTTTTTCAAATCATCATCACTCATAGTGTAAGCAACTATTGAATAGATCAATTTCCCAAAAGGTCTTATCCATACTCCATTTTCTACACAAAAATCTTGTATTTCTTGAGCATATTTATCATCTTTTAATTCTATGATTCCTATTACTCCGATATTTCTCACATCTTTTACTATAGTCAAATCTCTTGCACTTTCAAGTTCTTTTTTGAAAATACTTTCTATATTTTTTACTTTTTCTTCCCATTTAGAACTAAGAAGTAAATCTATACTAGCATTCGCAACCGAACAAGCAAGAGGATTTCCCATAAAAGTAGGTCCGTGCATAAGTACACCTATATCACTATTTGATATAGTATCACTTACCATTTTTGTACTCATCATAGCAGCCATAGTCATATATCCACCAGTTAAGCCCTTACCAACTGTCATAATATCAGGTTTTATATCACTATATTCACAAGCAAACATCTTTCCTGTATGTCCAAAACCTGTGGCTATTTCATCTGCTATCATTAGGATATCATACTCTTTACAAAGTTTTTGAGCTTCTTTTAAAAAGTTTGGATTATATATTCTCATACCACCTGCACCTTGTACAAGTGGCTCAAAAATAAATCCAGCTATTTGGGAGTGATATTTTTCAAGTTTTTCTTTTAAATCTGCTAAACTTTCTTCATAAGAAGAGTCAAAACCTAAGCTTGGTTCTTTTACAAAGATGTGTTCAGGAAGGTAAGAGCCATAAATACTGTGCATAGAGTTCTTTTGATCACATACACTCATAGCTCCTAAAGTATCTCCATGATAAGCATGATTTAAAGCTAAAAATTTATATTTTTCTTTTCCCTTAGCTTTTTGATATAATATCGCTGTTTTTAAGGCAACCTCAACTGATACAGAGCCACTATCACATAGAAAAACACTATTAAGTCCACTTAAATCACACAATTTTTGACTCAAAATAGCAGCTTGTTCATGGGCTAATCCACCAAACATAATATGAGGCATAATATCAACTTGTTTTTTTAAAGCTTCATTTAATACAGGATGATTATATCCATGTATTGCACTCCACCAAGAACTCATACCATCTACTAACTCTTTTCCATCATCTAAGAAAATAGTAGTGTTATCAGTTCTTTTGACAGGTAAAATTTTTGTTTTTGAAGGCAAGGCATTATAAGGATGCCAAACACATCTTTTATCTATATCTAACCAGTGCATAAGACTTCCTATTTATTAATATTTTTTATAAAAAAAGATGAACTAATAGTTACATCTTCTGTTGAACTCATCGTAAGTTAATTCTACTTTATAAGAATGCTTAAAATCATTTCTCAACAATTTTTCAAACAAAATATTTCTTTCTTCCTTTACTTCAAAAGGTCCATAATATATCTCTATGTTATTGTTATTATCCCTACATAATAAAACATTAGGATTTATACTAGTAATAGAATCCAAATAAGACTTATACAATACACCTTTTATCTTAGCAACATTTATCATCATCAAAAACTTATCATCACTAGAAGTTTCTGTTGTTTTTACTTCTTCAACATCTTCTTCTTTTTCCTCTTTGTATTTTTCCAATTCTTCCTTAGTTCTTAACATCTCATCTCTTAATGCTAAAGCTTCTTGTCTTAGTCTTTCTAATTCTTCTTTTTCAACTTGCAGTTTATTTTTATTACTTTCTATTAGTTTTTTCTCTTGAGATAATCTTTCTTCTTCAAGTTTTAAATCTTGTAAATGTTTTTTCTTCTCTTCTTCTAATATCTTTTTTTCATTTTTGATTCGTTCTTCTTCTTTTCTTTTTTTAGAAACATAGTATTTATTTGTCAATTTTACAAGTTTTTTATTTATTTTTGAAGTATCGATATCATTTATATTAAATTTATAAGTTTTTTCTTTTTTTATTTCTACTTTTTCTTTCACTTTTTTAGGAGCTTCTTTATCAAAAAATCCTAAAAAATATAAAACAAAAGCTATAAGGATTAAAGATAACAATACCCCTATCACAATAAATAGTGTTTTTTTTAACTTGTTATTTTTAGTTTCAATAGGGCTTTCTATTTTCTCTTCTTCTGAAGTTTCTTTTTTGTCTTCTACTTCTTTATTTTTCTCTTCTTCAGGAACTTTTACTTCTTCAAGTACTTCTAGACTTTCTTCTTTTATATCTTCAGGCATTTATATTCTCTTTACTATTTTTTCTTTTTTCTCTTTGTTTAGCCAATATCTTTTCTCTATTTTTTTGATAATACTCTTTTCTATATTGTTTTAATTCTTCTTTTTTCTTTTCCCTATATTCTCTATCGTATTCTAATCTTTTATTTTTATTTTCTTCATAATATTCTTTTTTTCTATTTCTATAATTATTTATCTTTTCTACGATAATTTTTTTTCTATCATCAAGGTGACCCTTTTGAGCTTTTGCAATCTCTTTTATCTTTTTATCAAAATCACCATCAAACTCAGTACTATAGTCTATAATTTTCTTCTTTTTTTTATTTTTTAGATAATACTCTCTTTTTTTTCTCTTATAGGCAAGTAATTTTTCTTCTCTTATTTTCTTTAATTCTTTTAAATCCATAAATACTTAATAAACTAACTATCTTTTCAATCTATTTACAATTTCTAACATACTATCAGAAGTTGTTATCGCTTTTGAATTTGCTTCATAAGCACGTTGAGCTGTTATTAAATCTACCATTTCATTTACTAATTTAACATTTGATGATTCTATCATCCCTTGAGATATCTTACCAAACTGAGCACTATCGGGATTTCCTACTACTACATTTCCACTAGCTTCACTTTCTAAAAACAAAGAATTTCCAAGAGGTGTTAAACCAGCAGGATTTATAAAATCAGCAACTGTTATTTGCCCTAGATTTATAGTTTGACTAGTAACTGGGTCTTTTGAAGTTACAACTCCATCTTTTCCTATACTAATACTTTTAACATTATCAGGAATAACTATTTGAGGAGTTAGTTCATATCCACTAGAATTTACTATAGTACCTTCGCTATTTAACTTAAAAGCTCCATTTCTAGTATATGCTGTCTCTCCACTTGGTAGGGTTACTTGAAAAAATCCTTTTCCAGAAATTGCCAAGTCCAAAGGATTGGAAGTTAGTTTTAAATCACCTTCATTAAAATTCTTTTGAATCCCAGAAACATTTACTCCAAGTCCCACATCAATACCCGTTGGATTAATGGTAGTAAGAGAAGTCTGTCCTGCTGAATAATTCAATGTTTCATACATCAAACTTTGAAATTCTGCTCTATCTTGTTTAAATCCTGTAGTATTAACATTTGCAATATTGTTTGATGTTACATCAATCTGATATTGCATCGAATTCATTCCCGTTGCAGCTGTATAAAGACTTCTAATCATAGCTTAGTTCCTTTGTTTCTATAAATCTTTAATATTATATTTTAATAACTTTTAAAAATAGATAAAGTAAAAAAATTTATATATAAAAATCGCACTAAAATACACTTAACTTAACACTTTTTATCAAAATTAAAAATAATTTTATGATTTAAAGTTATTTTTTCTACTTTATAAATAATTTTTTGTTATAATTAGATATAAACAACACAAAAGAATAAAATATGAAAAAACACCTAGCCGAACAATTCTTGATATTTTTTAGTGTTACAAAGTGGGTATTTTTATCCTCTGCTATTGGTGCGATTATTGGAACTATAGTAACTTTTTTCTTAAATATCCTTCACTATTCAGATAATACAAAAGATTTGCTTTCTTTCCCTTCTTATTATCTTTTACCTTTTGGATTGGTTTTAAGTGTTTTCTTAGTTAAAACTTTTTCTCCAGATGCAAAAGGACATGGAACAGAAAAAGTCATAGAAGCAGTACATGAAAAAGATGGTTTGATAAATGTTTCAGTACTTCCTATAAAACTTTTTGCAACGGTTATTGCTATATTTACAGGTGGTTCAGTAGGAAAAGAAGGACCAGGAGCTCAAATAGGTGCTGGATTTGCTTCACTTATCTCACAAACTCTTAAATTTTCAGCAAAAGATAGAAGAAAACTTGTAATATGTGGTATAAGTGCTGGATTTGCTTCAGTTTTTGGAACACCAATATCAGGAGCTATATTTGGGGTTGAAGTTCTCATTGTAGGTATTATTATGTATGATGTGCTACTACCTTCTTTTATAGCAGGATTTTCAGCATATACAACTGCCAAACTTTTAGGGATAAAATATACTTATTTTCATATGGAGTTTTCAAATAGCTTGCCTTTTGATTTTATACTAATATTACAAGTTGCACTTGCTGGTTTGTTTTTTGGTTTTATTTCATATTTTTTTATAACTACTTTAAGGTTTACAGAAAATAGTATTTCAAAAATACCTATAAATACTTATATAAAAGCATTTTTAGGAGGTTTGATTTTAGTTTTATTATCTTTTATAATTGGAGATTCATTTTTTGGCTTAGGATTAAATACTATTTCTACTTTATTTTATAGTGATGCTAATTTAGCTCAAGATATACCTTGGTATTCTTTTATAGCAAAAACTATTTATACTTCTTTGACTTTAGGAGCAGGAGGAAGTGGTGGGGTTATCACTCCTATATTTTATGTGGGTGCAACAAGTGGTAACTTTTTTGGTAATCTCATAGGTGACAATATAGCTTTATTTGCAGCACTTGGATTTACAAGTGTTCTTGCAGGGGCTACAAATGCTCCAATAGCAGCTACTATCATGGCTGTTGAACTTTTTGGATTAGAAATAGCTCATTATGCTTCAATAAGTGCCATCATAGCATTTTTAATCACAGGACATAGAAGTGTATTTCCTTCTCAAATACTAAAAATGAGAAAATCGGATATGCTAAATATCGACTATGGAGATAATATAGAAAAATCCAATGTCGATGTAAGCTTAAAAAGTAAGCAAAAAATGAAAAGAATTTTACGAATAGTAAAACGAAATAAAAAATATAAATAAAATTCTTAAAGTTTAAACAAGCTATCCTCTTTGAGTTCATAAACATTTGAAGTTAATTTTTCTATAAAAGACTTATGATGAGAAACTATAAGCATAGATTTTTCTATAGAATTTAATAGTTTAATTATCTTCTCTTCAGCCTTACTATCTAGTGCATTTGTAGGCTCATCTAAAAGTATTATCTTAGGTTCATTTATCAAGATACTAGCTAAAGCCACTATCTTTTGCTCTCCTCCACTTAAATCCAAGATGATTCTATCTTTTAGATGTTCAATTTCAAGTTTTTTTAACATATTCAAAGCTTTTTTGTAAGCAGTTTTTTCATCTTCTCCTTGAACTCTAAGTGAAAACATAACATCTTCTATAACACTAGGACATAAAAAATAATCCCTAACATCTTGAGGTAAATAAGCTATATCTTTCCTAAAAATTTCATAATCTTTTTTTGAAGATATTTTATTGTGAAATAGATGTAACTCCCCCTCATAATCGAACTCAATACCTGCTATGATTTTCAAAAGGCTACTTTTACCAGCACCATTTGCCCCAACTATTGCAACTTTTTCCTTATGTCCCACATCTAAATTAATATTTGAGAATAATTTTTTATTATTATTCTTATAAGAAAGTTTTTTTAAATTAAATGAACAACTCATAAATAAACCTTATATATAAAAATTAGCAAGAGTAAAAGTATCAAGAAATAATCATTTTTCATAATCTTAGAATTATTGAACAAATATATATCTCCACTAAAACCCCTACTTTGAAAAGTATTTTTTAAACTCTCAGCTTTTCTTATAGCTCTTACAAACAACATACCTACAAGATTTCCAAAAGTTTGATAAGTAAAAAGAGAATTTGAAGCTTTAAACCCTCTTGTTTTTAAAGTATTTAAAATACTTTTAAAATCACTATTTAAATACTCTATCATCTTAATAGTAAAATACATAGTAGATATTAAATTTGTAGGAAATTTTAAGATACTTAATCCCCTTACTATATCATAACCACTAGAAGTATAAAAAATAGCTAGGTTAAAAAGTAAGATAGCATTTGTTCTTATATAGATATTTAAAGCACTTTGAAAATCACTATTTATAAGTAAAGTTAAAAATAGTAAAAATACAAATAAATTCAAAGCTATTAATTTTTTTAAAATAGAAAAAATATCTTTATAATAAAAATATAAAACAAACAAAATAGGTACGATATAAACATACTCAAACTTTGAAAAACTTACAAGTAAGGAGTAAGTAAAAGCACAAAGCAAAGCAACAGCAGGATTAAACAATCTCACTTTTTAATTCTCTTTAAAAACATAAAAATAAGAGCTATTACAAATAAAGCAAAAAACATCTTAGCAAACTCTTTTATATCTACTTGCTTTTCTAAAACTTTTATTCTCATTTTTAACTTATTGTTTTCAAGTTTTAATTTTTCAAGTTCACTTTGAGAAGTATTTTCTTTTATCTCTTCTTGTATATCTTTTTCATTACTTGTAAAAACTTCTTTAGCTATATGTCCACCACCAGCATCAACACTAACTTCAAAATCTTTTAAAGCTATTTGTTTAAAATATTCACCTTTAGCATTTGTCTTGTTTTCATCTATGATTTTTCCATCAAGGCTTGATATTTTTACTATACAGTTTTTACAAGGACTACCACTTGCAAAATATGAACTTACATATAAACTTCCTTTCTCATAATCAACAAAAACATTCAATTTATGTGCAAATAAACAAGTAAAAAATATAGATAAAATTAAAAGTTTTTTCATAGTCCTGCCTCTTGTAAAAGTTTAGGTATAGATTTTTTTATGTAAAGTAATAAGAACATTGTTATAATTCCTTCTAAAATAATAGCAGGTATATTTAACAATATAATAGAATAAGACATAAGCAAATATTTCTCATCTGCTAGAATCAACACTAAAAATAGTAATATTATAGAAAAAAGTACTCCCAAAGAACCTATGAAAAAAAATTTTAATTTTTCATTAAGATTTTTGAAAAATTCCACTTTAAAAATAAGATAAGTCAAATAAGCAGGTAAAGCCATCACCAATATATTTGCCCCTAAAGAACTCAATCCCCCAAAGCCTAATAAAATAGCTTGTAAAAATAAAGCTATAGAAATACTAATAAAACTTAAAGGTCCTAAAAATACTCCAATAAGACCTATCAAAAGAAGATGTATTTGAGTAGGTCCCACAGGAATATGGATAAAAGAAGCTATAAAAAACAAAGCACTCATAGAAGCTACTAGTGCTATGTTTTCATTATTCATTTTTTTTAAGGCAAATCCTACCATAGCAACACTAGCAACACCTAGTGTACTTGCTAATTCTACACTTAAAATACCATCAGATATATGCAATTAGTAAGCCTTTACCCAAAGTAATGCACCATTTTCTATTGGATACATTTTACCTTTATATTCTTTTTGTCCTTCTTCAATCAAAGCAGCAAATCCCCACCAACCTTTGTGGTTCATCACAAAAGAAAATACTCCATTATCATCAGTTTTTACAACTTGTGTTATATGTGCGTCACTTGGAGCTTTTAATCCAAACTCATTGTATAACTCTACTTCTACTTCTACATTTGAAGCAGGTTTTCCATCATGTAAAACTTTCCCTTGAAATAAATTTCCAGAATATAAACCAAAAGGTTTAACCATAGGAATAATCTCATATTTTAATCCAAGTGCTTTATCCCAACCATCTTCAAGTCCAAAAGCACTTACCATAAGTTTAGGAACATGCGAGATATATTTTTCTTCAGCAGGTTCAAAATATGCTTGTGGAACAGTAAAGAACTGATAAACTCCTGGTTTTCTTATCTTATAAGATGTTTCCCAAGCTTTTTCACCAAACTTTTTTATTTCTTTTAATTTTAAAGGATTTTCCTTACTATTTACATATATACCATAAGGTTTTTCCATATTCATACCATTTTGTTCAAAAGGGTGAATAAACGATGATTCGATTTTCAAATCACTTTCTTTTTTGTTTGTCACATTGTCAGAACTACTCATCATAGTTAAAAAATGGGCATTTAATCCCACAATCAAAGAAGTTAATAAAACTACTTTTTTCAATTCAAACTCCTAAAATTTATATTATGAAATAAAGGCATATTACTAAAAGGAATACCCCATTTCGGAAAGAATATTATCATTGATATTCTTAATCTATTATGAGATATAAAAAGACTTATAAGAAAATCTCTTTATATTCTTCTTCTTTAAAACCAACTATTACTTTATCATCAGATTGTACAATCGGTCGTTTAAGAAGCATTGGCTCTTTTTTAAGCCACTCTAGTTTGCCACTTTCATCTAAATTTAACTCTTTTAGTTTTAAATCTCTATACTTTGTACCACGAGAATTAAAAACTAAATCTATTCCTGCTTTTTGAACCCAAAAATCTATGCTAGATGAAGATGGAGTTTCTTTTTTTGTATCAAAAAACTCTACTTCTAAATTGTACTCCTTAAAAAAACTTAAGGCTTTTCTAACAGATGTTCAGGTTTTTATACCATAAACTTTTATCATAATTTTTCCTATTCTATAATCTTTGGAACAACAAAATATCCATCTTCACTTTTTGGGGCATTTTTTAAAATATGTTCTGATAATTCTAAATTTTGTTTTGCTTCATCTTCTCTTAAAGGTGTTCCACCTTCAACAATATTAAAAGTTGCATCTATATTTGATACATCTATTTCATTTAAATTTTCAACAAAGTTTATAATATCAGCTAACTCACCTTTTAAATGCTCTTTTTTTTCGTCACTTATTTCTAAACTTGAAAGTTTTGATAACTTTTCTATCAATTTATCATCAACAGTCATTTTTCGCCTTTTTAATCTCTTTGTTCAAAAATTTCTACACTTTCTATAGTATCTTCTTGTCTAATACTATCTAAAACTTCAAAACTTTGACTATCATCTTGCTCAATTCCTCCAAAAACTGTATGAACACCATCTAAATGAGGACAAGGAACAAAACAGATAAAAAATTGACTTCCACCAGTATCACGTCCTGCGTGAGCCATAGATAAACTACCTTTGTTATGAACTTGTTTATCAGCATTTGTCTCACATTCTATCGCCCAATTGGGACCTCCCATACCAGTACCATCAGGACATCCACCTTGTGCCATAAACCCTGCTATTACTCTATGAAAATTTAAACCATTGTAAAAGCCATCATTTGCTAAACTTGCAAAATTTGCAACTGTGTTTGGTGTTTCTTCATAGAATAATTTTAGCCACATAACACCTTTATTTGTAGTCATTTTAGCATATTTAAATTTTGCTAATTCCTCTTTTGATAAATCATATTTTTTTAAATTTTTTGAAAATCCGAACAATTTTACTCCTTTTTAGTATTAATTATTTTCTTGAATTATATCTTTTTTTGGTATTAGATAGTTTAATTTTATTAAATTTTTTGTAATTTCCTTAAAAACTGGAACTGCAGACCAAGACGCATAGTGATAATACCAATACTTTCCTGTTGAGATAGGATTAAAAACTGTCACCCCTATTGTATAAGAGTGTTCATCATCATTTACAAAACCAAAAAATGATGATATATATTTTTTCAAGTATCCTTTCTTTCCTCCAGCTACTTGTGCTGTTCCTGTTTTACCTCCTACACTTAACCCTTCCATTTTAGCAACTTTTCCTGTACCTTCATCAACTGTTTTTATCAAAAGTCTTTTTATCTCTTTTGCAGTTTTTGAACTAATTATTCTTTCTTCTTTTGCAAAAATTGGTTTATATTTTTCATCTTCTTGTTCAAGATATGAAACTATTCGAGGAGTCGTCATCTTACCATCATTGTTAAAAACTGTATATGATTTAAGAACTTGCATAAATGTAGAAGTTATACCCTGACCATAAGAAACTGTTGCTTTGAAGACATTGTCTTCATTTTTTTTATCATTTGCTGCAAATTGCCATATTTTTGGCATACGTCCAACTCTTTCATAAGGTAAATCTATACCAGTTTTTCTTGTAAAGCCATACTTTTTCATACCTTCAAAAAACTCTGCACCACTCAATCTTTGAGCATATTGCAATGTTCCTATATTTGAAGAATATATCAAAACATCATCTAAAGTTAAATAATGTTTTTTAAATTGATGGTCATCTTTTATGGTAAATCTTCCTATTTTATATTTTCCCCTTGGAAATTCACCTTTTGAATTGGCTCTTCCTTTTGTATTGTAAGCAAATAATAACTCATTTTTCTTAATTCTATGTTTATCTAAAACTAATGATATAGAAATAGGTTTGAGAACAGAACCAGGTTCAAAAGGATATTCAACTGCTTTTACATTTAAAGATGAAATATCTTTTTGTTTTATTCTTTGGGGGTTAAATCTATTTGATGATGCTAAGGTCAATATCTTACCTGTTTTACTTTCCATAATACAGGCTATAATCTCATCAGCTCCTAATTTTTTCTTATATTCATCAAGGCTTAATTCTATATTTTTTTGCAATTTTAAAGGTATATTTAGTTTTAAAGTAGCTCCATCAACTCTTTTTCTTATCACAGAATTTTTATCAAAAGAAATATATGATAAAACATCTCTACTACCTTTTAAAATACCATCTTTTGACTCATTTAATATCTTATTATAACTTTTTTCTAACCCTTTTATACCTTTTACTTTTGTAACACCATCTTTTGTTTCATATTTTCTTACATATCCTACAACTGGAGTTAATATATCTTTATATGAAAAAAGTCTTTTTTCTCCACTTTCTTTTACACTTAAAGCTCTTAGTATCTTTACACCATTTACTTTTCTAGGTATAAAAACTTTTAATTTTCTTAGTTTAAAAGATAATTCTTTTAGATTTTTAGCTGTTCTTGAATCAATATTGTATGATAATACCAAATTACCTGGTCTTTTTTTTGATTTTTCTAGTTTATTTTTTAGTTTTTTATATGATATTCCACTATAAATTGAAAATAATTGTAAAAATAAATTTTCTTTACTCTCATCTAAATGCCTAGTATCAATAGAAGCTTTATAAACTTTTTTAGATGATGCTAGTTTAAAGTTATCTTTACTTA
>PDWI01007310.1_pt1 | contig 13477 bp, 9 predicted proteins | sample 1430891 | NCBI WGS metagenome assembly PDWI01 (sample SAMN01162508, study PRJNA174530) | Oral metagenome, whole genome shotgun sequencing project. | biome: Marine environment; feature: Marine mammal; material: Swab sample of the gingival sulcus; isolation source: swab sample of gingival sulcus...
TTTCATAACAATTTTTTTTAAAAATTACAAATTGTTATGGTAACACTACTTTTGGCCTATGCACGAGGCTTTGGGTAACATTCTTTTTGGCCTATAACGGAGTGTTGACAAAAGCGTTTTCATCTGCTATAATAGATATATGATGAATTAAATCGGGTGACGTCATCATATCAATGTCACTCGGTTTTTCTTTTTATATGAAAAACGTTTAAAAGGGGGTGACATGCAATGTTTCATTGCACAGGGAATTGTTTTGATACATCGATAGTGTATTCAAAAATTGTGCTTCTCGTGTATCGTATATCTTATACGATTTACGCAATACGCATTTTTATAAAACACAGATGTTGCAGAACAATTCTCGCCATAATACGTAATTCATATAAAATATCTATATGGCAGAAATCAAAAAATGTGCTACATGCGGATGTTCATGTGGCGGTGATGCGGATGCAGTTGCAGATGCACCAACTCCAGAAGAAGAGGTTGTGGAGTCAGTTGAGACTCCTGCAGAAGAAGGCTCAACAGAAGAAATGCGAAGTTTTCGACTGCACAAGCGTTCAAATGATACAGAGTTTGCTGTGCTTTTGGCACTTGTACCGGCAATGACTATGACGCTATTCAATTTGATGGGGCTCCTATAATTCATAAAATAAAAATTATAGGTTTAAAAAACAAAAATACTGTGCGTACACAGTATTTTTGTTTTTTTAGTGTGTAGCTAGTAGAGAGTAGTAGGTAGTGATATTTCATCTCATCCAAACCACACACCATCCCATCTACCACATTCCATCTTCCATCTTCTATCTTCCACTTACCAAAAGACGCGATAAATCGCGTCTCTACAGGTCTTTGTTTAATTCTTTACTAAAGAATTGTTGCGGCGCTGAGGGTGTCGCCGGGTTTTGGTTTCATGATGCGGACACCTTGTGTGGCACGCGAGAGTGTGGAAATGCTTTTGAGCGGTGTGCGGATGATTTGTCCGTTGGCGCTGGTAATGATGACATCACTGTCTGTATCATCGGCACTTACGATATATGCTGCGACGATGACACCAGTCTTTGTGGTGACTTTGGCAGTTTTGATACCGGATCCGCCGCGGCGCTGTGCCTTGTATTGTGTCATCTTGGTTTTTTTACCATAGCCGTTTTCTGTGAGGATAAAGAGTTCCGCGCCACGTTGTTTGGCGAACATTACATCCATACCGACGACGACATCGTCTTTTTTGAGTTTAATACCACGGACACCTGCTGCAGCGCGTCCCATGGCACGGACGTTGGCCTCCTTGAAACGAATTGCCTGACCAAGAGATGTGACAAGTGTAATCTCATCTGTGCCAGTTGTCGGGGTGACCCATTTGAGCTTGTCATTGGCAGCAAGTTTGATGGCGATGAGTCCACTACGGCGCACATTGTCAAAGTCTTTGATTTTTACTTTTTTCACAACACCTGTTTTTGTTGCCATAAAGAGAAATTTGAAATTATCATCTTTGTTGAAAGGGATGATTTCTGTAATTTCTTCGTTTTGTGCAAGTTGCAAGAAATTCATAATCGCATTGCCTTTTGCTGTGCGTGTGGATTCTGGGATTTCGTATGCTTTTGTCTGGTACACTTTACCGGTGTTGGTAAAGAAAAAGAGGTTGTCATGTGTCATCACACTGAGCATCGAGCGGACAGACGTGTCTTCTTTGGTGTTTGCGCCGATGACACCTTTGCCGCCACGTTTTTGTACGCGGTAGACATTGGGGTTCATGCGTTTGATGTAGCCATCTGTGGTCATGGTAATAATAGCTTCTTCGTTTGGTACGAGATCCTCTTGTTTAAACTCGCCTACGGCTGATTTGAATACCTTGGTTTTTCTTGTGTCACCAAATTTTTCGGTGAGTGCCGCCAATTCGTCTTTGATGATATCTTTTTGCTTTTTTTCACTCTTGAGGATCGCTTCGAGTTTTTTGATGAGGCGCAATTTTTCTTTGAGTTCATCTTCGATTTTTTTGCGCTCCAATCCAGCGAGTGTTTGGAGGCGCATTTCCAAAATTGCCGTTGCTTGGATGTCAGTAAATTTGAATTTCTTGCGTAAATTATCATGTGCGGTTTCACGCGTGCGTGATTTTTTAATCGTTTCGATGACCGCGTCGATGTTATCCAATGCCTTTTTGAGCCCTTCCAATATGTGTGCGCGTTCACGTGCTTTGTCGAGATCAAATTGTGTGCGACGGATGACGACTTCGCGTCGATGTGCGATGTAGTGCTCGAGGATTTCTTTGAGATTGAGAATGCGTGGTTCAATGCCATCAACCAATGCAAGCATGTTGACATTAAAGTTTTTTTGCAAATCTGTCAGTGTGTAGAGGCGGTTTAGTACTTTTTGTGGGTACGCTTCTTTTTTGAGGTCAATGACGATGCGCACACCTTCTTTGCTAGACTCATCACGGAGCGCTTTGATACCCATGATTTTTTTGTCTTTGACAAGTGTTGCAATTTTTTCGATGAGTGTTGATTTGTTTGTGAGATATGTCACTTCTGTGATGACAATAGAGAATTGTCCAGCGCGTCCTTCGACGATATCAGCCTTTGCACGCGTGACAATTTTGCCACGTCCTGTCGCGTAGGCTTCGCGGATATCATTTTTATTGTAAATCATGCCACCCGTTGGGAAATCTGGACCAGTAACATGTTCGATGAGGTCATCGATATCAGCTTTCGGATTGTTAATTAAGTGTGTGATAGCACTTGTGAGTTCGTTGAGATTGTGTGGTGGGATATTTGTCGCCATACCCACAGCGATACCCATTGTGCCATTTAGGAGGAGCTGGGGGAGTTTTGCTGGAAGTACAGTCGGTTCTTGATGCATGCCATCAAAGTTCGGGCGAAAGTCGACGGTGTTTTTTTCAATATCAAAAAGCATTTCTTCAGCAATTGGCTGGAGTTTTGCTTCAGTGTAACGATATGCTGCTGGTGAGTCGCCGTCCATTGAGCCAAAGTTTCCCTGTCCCCATACAAGTGGATAACGAAGGGAAAAATCTTGCGCCATGCGTACCATCGTGTCATAGACAGCAGTGTCACCATGCGGATGATATTTTCCCAGCACCTCACCGACGACAGTGGCACTTTTGCGAAATTTTGCGCCAGGTTTGAGGCCGGTTTTCCACATTGAATAGAGGATGCGACGGTGGACTGGTTTGAGTCCATCGCGCACATCTGGCAATGCGCGTGAGACGATGACGCTCATCGCATATTCAAGATAGGATTTTTGCATCTCCTCGACAATTGGCTGTGGTGAGATGTCTTGTTGCAAGGGTGTGTGCTCTTTTTTCTTTGGCATAAATGTGTGTTATGTAATAAAATGCGAATAATTTTTTTAATCACAAAAAAACGACAAAAAACCTCCCCAGTCTTATTCTTTGTTGTGTTTGTATATTCTGTGGTTAATACATTTTCTCGTGTAATTACACAAGAAAATGGACCAACCACACAGTGGATTTACTGTGTGATTTCGTTTTCTTTGAGTAATTCGTCAATGGATACTGTGTCGTCGGGTGGTAAGGTATTTTTTATGTCGCCAATGTGTTTTTGAAAGTCATTCAGAGAGTTTTGTGTTTCCAGATTTGAATTGACATTGAGGAAATTAATACGCATGGACAGAATCCAAATAAAAACAATAAATATCATTACAACCGCTACAGAACCCCACACCCATCGTATACGAATGTGTTCTGGCTGTTTGCGTACATCATGTACCTTTTTTTCTATTTTGTCGAACATGTGTTTTGTTTTACGTAATAATGCGCTGTGTTTTTAGACAACATCGAAAAGTACAATTTCCATAACTTTGTTTTCAATATCCGCCGGTTTAACCATGAGTTTATCAATCGTTGCTGTTGGGCAATTGCCGATATGTGAGCAAAAGTCACTTGTGTCTTTAATTGATGGTGTTTTTAATCCTTTTGTCTTGTATTGCATCGGAATGATGAGTTTAGCCTCGATTTTTCGTGCAAGTGTCTCGGCGGTTTTTCCGTCAATGCCTTCTGTGTCACCAACAGGAAGAAATACTATATCTGCACCAATGACCATATCAAGTACATCTGGCGTGAGGTCTTCACCAAGTCCGGCAAGATAGGCAATTTTCATACCCTCTATATCGAGTGTGAATACAATTGTATTGCCACGTGTTGTGCCACCACGCATGTCTGCTGGTGCATCACGGCCGATAATATTGACACCTTTTACAGCAAATTCGCCTGGACGGTTAATAATAAGTGGGTCGCCGCGTAAAATAGTAGGATTGTTAAACATTTTGTCTGGATGCGGGATCAGAACAATATCAGCATTGCTCTGCGGTGGACGCAAACCACATGTTTTATCATATGGTGCTGTGATAATTGTGACATCATCGCTTCCGCGCCCCGCAGTTTTTGCAATAATTTTAAAGCATGATAGTCCATGGTATGTAATATGCATAATGTGTGTACGTTAGTCGTAAAATGTAGCATACACTTTCAGTGAGAAAGCGCATAAATAGTAGTTATTTCGCTTATCATCATAACATTTCACAATAATTTTGTCCATGAAATGCGGTAGAATGGTGTGGTAAAGGTGTGGATAAGAAACATGTTGACATATTTTTGTATATCATATATAATGAAGTAAAGAAGAAATTGAAATACGGGTGTCTTTTTCTTCGGAGAAAATCGAATCATACCATTTTGTTTGTGTGTATGGGGGGATTTTCGACGGAGAATAAAATACACGCCGTTTTTTTATTTTCTTCTTGTGTAATTCATAATATGCTCACAAAGCGTATGCAAAAACAAAAACACACACGCATAGCAAAAAAACGAGGGCTATATATTGTCCTCGCGCTTATGCTTTTTGTTGGCGCGCCCGTGCTCGGTGCCATTTTGGTGCAGAACTTTACACAGTGGGATGTCGTAGTCGACGAGCCTCCAGTGGTGAAGTTGCAAGGTGCAGATGCTAACTATGATGGTGACGGTAATGACTCGTCTGGATATCTCCAAGTGAATCTTGGTGGTACGATTTCCAATAATGACGCAAACACCACTGCAACAAACCTCTCACATGAGGAAATTACATTTACGTGTTTTAAAGGAGACCGCACGTATTACACAGATGTGATTCGTCTGGATAATACGACAACCGGTGAGACATGGAATGTCAACCTCAAGGTAGAAGCGGATATTAATGGAAATGCAGCGGTGGAGGACACATTTGCAGATGGTGCGGGAAATGCTGATATTTGGTTGGTGGCTAGTGACAATACACTTGCTGTGCCAATGCCGGATTCTGTTGGCACAAATCGACCAAACCCACTTGCATTGGCGTCACCGTGGGAGACAGATGCAATTCACTTAGAGGTGATTAACGGTGTATTGTCAGTACAAGATGATGAAATCGCAAACCTCGTATTGCCGGATGCGGGTAATGGAAGCACACGTCAGCTTGGTTTGATTGTGGATTGTGATGCTGATATGGTAGACACAGAAACAGGAACATTCCGCATCACGGTTGGTTCTTCTCCACAATAAGGTGATATAACCACCAAAGCGTTCTCTTAAAAGTACATACGGGTGAAAAGAAGCGTGCCTTTTTGGTACACATGAAATCTTTTCACCCGTTTTTCTTTTTTTCACAAACCGATGACACAGCAGCAGAAAAACAATACAAAGAAAACGACAAAAAAACGCGTCACGCGTTCGTATATGATGATTTCACTTGCCGCAGTCGTCATTATGAGTATTGCGGCATACATTACATACGGTTATCAAAAAAGAGAATTGGTGATCACGCGAACTGCCCCTGTCGCAGATGAAAAAAAACCGACAAAAACGCAGCACAAAAACATCGCTATTAGCACGCCAGATCTCTCACGTGTGCCGGATGATGACAGGATTGTGGATATCCTCAATAATGAGTTGCCGCAAGTGTGTGATATGTGTGACGGCGATGTGCTGGACTGTCTTACGGAGTATGAAATCAATAAAGTTTTTGTACAAAACGATGGATATCAAGATCAAATGACTATCGAAGTTGTGACAGGAAAGAAAACATATGCTGTCGTGATCAACCTCGATGACTATGCGGTTTTGGATAGTGGTGGAAAGGTAGATAAAGATGCGTGTGCTACACATACCGTGATTAGTCCGGACATGTACATTGATAGCGGCGATGACCCGCCGAAATCACACCATGTCTCTGTTCCGGAAAAACAGTAACATAAAAACAAAAAGCGCCCCTAAAATACAAAAATGCCCCAGAAGAGTTTTATAATTATATATATTATACGTGGCACCCAAAAAATTATTGGTGGTTTTTTTGTTTTTTGTAAAGGATTGCATATCCAATTTTTACGGCGCCGTTCCAATCGACGTGTGCAAAAAATGCTCAAAAATAATTTTGTGAAAATGCAGACATCGTCTGTACAATCATCACAATCACCTGTTGCATCTGTATGCAAGCAACTTCACTGTCAGAGCATTCCATTTTCATACCGTAGCGCTGCAGCTGTTTTTTCTATGATTTTTGTGATTCTTGTTACTCTGACATCGCAATATTATGGACCGCACATTATTGATGCGGAAATTCTTGTGCAAAATTTTACAAAAAGTGAAAATCTCGTTGGCACAGGTCTTGATATTTTAAAATATGAAACGCGCACATCTGTCACAGCTGATTCAAAGGCAGTGTTTGACAGTGGTGTGTATTCAAATGGGCACTTTGAATCTGGTAAAGATGATCTTGTGGCGGTTGCGGCATCAGATGATTATCTCACAATCGGGTCGTATGGCGATCATCCGGCGGACACTGTGCGCACAGATTGGTGGGCTGGTGAGCGCATCCAAACATGTTCAGAAGGTGCGTTTTTACAAGGAAGTTTCAATGATACAGAGTGGGATAGTACAAACGCGTGGACAGAGCTGACATCTGCTGGTTTGACCGCAGGTTTTGGGACGTATGAATCGGAGATTATCGATGCCGGTTCTGTGATTGCGTGGTCGGATATCACGTGGACATCGACGCGACCAACGTACAAGGAATTGCCGGATGCGCGCGGTGTTGAGTCGGTGTATAGTGATGGTAATGTGGATATGACGGACAATATTTTGCTTGCGCACCTCAACGAATCTGCAAATCCTATTGTGGACAGTGCCGGTGTAACGGGAAATGGGACATATAACGGGGGGCTTTTTGGGCAAACAGGTCAATTTAATGGCGCTTTTGGTTTTGACGGCTCTGATGACATTATTGATTTTGGGCAGGACTTGAGTGCAGTAATTGGTGGGACAGCCAGTGTGGCTTTTTGGATGCACACAACACAAGTCGGATCTAATACGCCGTGGAATGCACCGGGTATTACGGGTGCGGAGCAAAGTGGTGGGGATAATGATGTTTTTTGGGGGTATATTACCGGTAGCGGTCACATAGCAATTCAAGCGGGCAATATTTCCGGTGCTGAGAGTGCAACAGTTATCAATGATGGTCAGTGGCATCATGTGGTGCTGACGCGCAATGCAACAACTGGTGCAGTCGCGGTGTATGTTGATGGTGTTTTGGAGGATACGGCGATATCTGACACCGGTAACAAGACAGAGTATTTCAATGGCATCGGGCGCATTCATGACTCTGGTGGCAATCACCATTATTATCAAGGTGATCTTGATGAAGTCTCATTGTGGAGTGATGTGCTCACTGATGAAGAGGTGTATGATCAATATCGACGCGGTGCAAATCGTTTGAAGTTTCAAGTGCGTAGCTGTGACGACGCAGCGTGCTCCGGGGAATTTTTTATCGGTCCCGATGGCACGAGCGGCACGTATTACACAGAACTCATGAATGACACAGTGAATCTGCCGGCACTGCCTGTAACAGGCGTGATGGGTAATCGTTATGTGCAGTGGCGTGCGTTTTTTGAGACGGACAATGACACGATGAGTCCGGAATTACTGTGTGTGACGCTAAACAGTAGTACATACAGCGTGTGGAAATATCGCCAGTGCTTTACCGTGGATCACACACAAGCAAACGCTACAGATCTCACAGAATATCAATTCTATCTTGATTTTGATACGGAAACGCTAGTTGCGAATGGAAAAATGCAGTCTGATGGCAGTGATATGCGTTTTGTTGATAGCGATGAAAATATTCTTAGTCACTACGTGGCTGATGATATGAATACGACATCGACACGTGTGTGGTTGAAGATGGACAATATTGATGCCGGTGACACAGAAGAAGTGTGTATGTATTATGGTAACAATGGTGCGACAGACAGTGCGTCACGCGAAGATGTGTTTACCTATCAAAATCAAGAAGATATTTATTATGTTGTGCAAGATACGGCAAATGGTTCTACAACTGAATTTGCAAGTTACATTGATACCAATGAAATTTCTATCGAAACATACAATGACACATTAAATCAGTATGAAACAGACACACACGCATTTCCGGCGCCAAATGTTGCAACAATGACGCAAACAACAGGTATTGCTACGACTGCGCCGGTGAGCGGTGGGTACGGTGTCAGTGGCACGGATAATGTTGTGCCGGCGAGTTTTGCCGGTACGGCGTTTGTATACCGGATGGACCGCGGGACAAACGCGTTTTCTGTTATCTCTCCGTGGTGCGATGCGGATGTGGAGGTGCGTAATGAAAACGAAAATATCGTCACAGACGGATCATTTACCGTCACAGCAGGTGATTTTCACAATCTCACAACAAACAATAGCGCATCGACGGGGTTAAATAATGATTCTGCGGTAATCATCGAGACGACAAATGGCTGCCCGATTCTTGTGACGCATCATGCGACAAATGGGAATGATAGTTTTGTTATGGCACCAGCATCGGAAGAGTGGTATGGCGTGGGTTCTGGCAGACTTGAAATTGCTGCGCTGTATGACGGCACAAATGTGACAGTGTATCGTAGTAATGGCACGACACTGAACTATACATTAAATCGTGGAGATAATCACGTTGTTAATGATCCTGGTTCGCAAGGTTCTGATCCAGCATATCGTGTTGTGGCAAGTAATTTGATTGGCGTGAATGCACTTGCAGATGGTGATGGGAGTGAGGCAGTAACATTTTTGCCAAAACATGAGATGGGCCACCGCTATTATTTTCCAGAAGACATACAATATATTGCGATTGCGACACAAGAGGGGCGCACGACAACTGTTAACCTTTATAATGATGGCACGGCGTGTGGCATAGGTGCGCCGGACAACACAACGACCGTGACAGCTACCGCAACATATCCAGGCAAAGCGTATTTTGGTTCTACATCAAATGGTGTGCAGATCTCACAGGGCGCGTGTATCGTAGCGGATGGCCCGATCTTTGCGTACTATGAAGAGGGGAATGTAAATGATGAACATAGTGCATGGAATGAAGTGCAAAACAAACAATTTATTTATCCAACGCCAACCTATAATGCTGGCGCAGAAGAAACTGGTGCATGGAGTATTGATGGAACAAACGTATGGATGCGACGTGTGCCGGTCACCATCAATAATCCATCGTCAACAAATCTCACAGAATATCAAATGCGAATTGATTTAGGCGCGGATGTTAGCACGGTTTTTGGTCGTGCGCAGTCTGACGGTGGAGATATTCGTGTTGCCGGTAGCACAGGAGATGGGACAGATAATATCACCTATTCACTTGAGCATTATGATGATGCCACCAATGCCGGTGACATGTGGATAAAATTTGCAAATGTTGGAGCAGGTTCTTCCGCAACAGCATATATTTATTACCAGCCGACAATTGATTTTTCTACGTATGGTCCGCATGTGTGGCTGGATGCACTCGATACAGCGACATTATCAACGTCTGGTGCGAGTGTATCGCAGTGGGACGATAAATCAGGTAATAATTTTGATGCGGAGGCGTCTGGTGGCAACCAGCCAACTGTGACAGTGATTAATGACAATCAATATCTCCAATTTGCATCTGATCATATGATTATAGACGATGGAATCTGGGGGACGAGCACACATAATGACACGTATGTTTTTGCGGTATTTCGCAATGATGTATTACCGGAAACCGGTGCGCTCTTTTATGAAAGTTTAAGCAGTGGTCGTTATGCGGCGTGGTCGCCATGGAATTCAACAGTATATTATCAGCAAGGCACTTCCAGTTATCTCTCAGCATCATATGGAGGTGATACAACAGATTTTCATGTCATGCGATATGAGTCACACAGTAGTGGACCGCGAGCTATTGCACGTGATGGGACAAATATTGCCAGTGATAACAATGGTATCAGTTTTACGGGAAATAATAGTGATTTTGGATTATCCGGGTACACAAACGGCCTTTATGAACAAGATATTACACTTGGTGAGTTTATTGTGTTTGATAAACAACTGACGGCGACAGAGGTATCAGAAATCGAGGCATATCTCACGGAAAAATGGATTTCCGGTACATCATCAAATCTCACAACAACCGGTGACCACGATGCTATTTTTCGCACACAAGATGAAAAAATAAATTATTATATTGTTGATGAATTATCGGCAGCACAGACACTGTCACTGATTTCTTTTGCCGATAACAATAGTATAAATGACAGCGCTAATTCTGAGACAGTCAATAAGGGTGAAATTGTTACTCTTCCATTTCCATCTATTGTCGATAATGTGCAAGCGGAAGTGTATAGTGTCAACGGGCCGATTCATGCGGCATTTACCAACGACACAACGGATGCTGCATTGCCAATTACATATGCGGGGACAGAGTTTGTGTATCACGTGAATCGTGACATAGATGCGTTTAGTTTTTATGCGCCATTTGCAAATGCAACAGTTGACATTCAAGAAAGTAATGGTAGTGGCTGGGTCACTGTACAAACAGTTTCCGTGGGAGCAGGTGCTGCTGTGACTGTGAACCAAGATATTACGAATGACCGGGCATTTAAGATTGTCTCCGATGAGCCAATTCTTGGTTTTCACCGTACCGACCTTGGGGATTCAAAAATTCTGTATCCGACTCACCTTGCTTTGGAGGAAGACTCCGGCAATTATGAGTTGTATGGCATCGGCAGTAGTTCCATACTTCTTGCTGCAAGTGCAGATGCAAATGTGACGATCTATAGGAGTAATGGGACATCTACCGCTATCGTGCTCAACAGTGCAAATAACTTTGTGTATGAAGAATCTGGTGGTGGTGCACAGGGTACGGCCATGGGGTACCATATTGTGTCTGATGCACCAATTGGTGCAAACAGTATTGCTGATGCTGATGGTGTTGAAACAGTGACATTTCTCTCACAAAAAGAGTTTAGTGATGAATATGTTTTGTCGCAGCCTGCGCAGTACTTCAGTATTGTGACACGTGATGCAAATGTAATGTGTCGTGTCTATGATGAAACTGGCACAGAAGTAACAACGGATGGCATGGGTACGATGAATAATATTCCGCCACAGACGGGCGGTGGACTGAATGATCCATATGTCAATCGTATTCATATTGGTGGTGCGGATACTAGTGACGGTGCATATTTTAATGCGGGCTATAGCTTGCAATGCACAGAGCCAGTTTATGCATACTATGAGCACCATATGAATACAACTATTACAGATGAGACATCATGGCTGACGTGGCCACAAGTGCGTAAGCATACACGTGTAGAACCAACACATGACCAGCCGCATTATGAAGAAGGATTGTTTTATGAATCAGGACGTGACAGCACGACCACGGGCAATGATTTTGAGGCGTATGCAGAATACACGCTCAACACATCTTCATTAACACACGGTGAACATACATATTGGCGCGACATTACATGGGAAGAGCTTGTGAATTCACGCAGTGGACAAAATGGCGTGGAACAAGTCAGTTTTGAAGTAGGGTATGCCGATCCAGCACCGACGTGTAATGCAGCATCTTACACATATGCGCCAGTCACACCAACAACAATTGCATCGTCAACAGACACATCAAATCCAAACGTGACATACACAACAAACACTCAACATGTGCTACTTGGAGACGAGATAAGCGATCACAGTTGTGTGCGTGTTCGTATGTATTTGCGTACTGCAGATCAAGCATATGCACCACGCATCTATAATGCTAGTATTGGTTACTACGTCCCGACACTTCTTGAGGATCATATGAATAACCCAACAGTTTCCGTTGTTGGTGCGACTGGAGGCACTGCAGAACGTTATCGTGTGATTAAAGTTGTTACATCAGATATTGGATTGAATAATTCCTTAGCATTTACATCATTTAATGCTGTATCGAATAGTGGTATATTTACACAAGCAAATACAGAGATGTTGGAAATACCTACGCAGACGGTCAATCCACAGTTTGCATTTCCACCATTTCCAAATATAACACCGGTAAACTCTGCAGCAACATCACCATTTGACGCGAATAATGATGTAGCGGTGTATTTTGAGCATCAGCGTGCAGCAGGTGCTACAGAGACGCTTGATTATATGTTTAATGTGGATATTATTGGCGCGGGTGGCCCACAGATTACACGCGACTTTCGGTTGGAAGTTGGCGGATTGTAGGGTATACTATTCTATATGGATAAAAATACGCAGGAATTTTCTGCTGTGGAAAAGGAGAAGGAGATTTATTTGCAAAATGCACATAAAACATGTTCAGTGTTTTTTTTGTGGGACACATTTTTTTATCACACGTTTTTTGTCGCACTCTATCTTTTGGTGTTTCGATTGTTTTTTACGTTTCTTTTTGCCTTTATTTTTGTGCAACAGTGGCACGTGCAAAAAATGTGGGGGTGGCTTCCGATTGTGGCTTTTAATTCTAATATTGAAACATTCACAAAAATGAATTCATATGCAATTGTCGTTACAGGCGTGATGGTGGTGAGCTTTTTTATTTTTCAATGCTTTGCACAGTATCAGGAACAGCGACAATATAAAATTTATGCGTGGTATACCGGTGTTTTGATGCTGCTTGTACAATACACGATTTTGATTGCGATCAATCAACAAATCCGATTTTCCATTGAGACAAATTTGTGGTTTTTCTTTATCGGATTTATTGTCATCGCGACACTTCTGCTATATGTGTGGCGAAAATATCTGTACATGTGGAAATTTAAAAGATTTGTGCGTCTACAAAACAAATATGAAAATCAACTAAAAAGTAAACATAAAAAATATGCACACACTAAAAAACTGTCTTGACCGGGCAAAACAAAACAAGATCGCAATCGGTCACTTTAATATCTCCAATGTCGAGGCACTATGGGCGATTTTTGATGCGGCGCGCGAACTCAAGCAGCCGGTTATTATCGGCGTGTCGGAAGGCGAGCGCAATTTTGTCGGTGTGCGGCAGGCGGCGAGTTTGGTACAAAGCATTGCCAATGAGTATGATTATCCGATTTTTATCAATGCCGATCACACACATGATTTTGACGGGATTGTGCAGGCAGTCGATGCAGGTTTTGATAGTGTGATGAT
>PDWI01007311.1_pt1 | contig 13476 bp, 12 predicted proteins | sample 1430891 | NCBI WGS metagenome assembly PDWI01 (sample SAMN01162508, study PRJNA174530) | Oral metagenome, whole genome shotgun sequencing project. | biome: Marine environment; feature: Marine mammal; material: Swab sample of the gingival sulcus; isolation source: swab sample of gingival sulcus...
GAGATGATAGTTTTACATTTAGAGCAAATGATGGAGCAACATTTTCAAATACATCAACTATAACTTTACATGTAACTCCTGTAAATGATGCACCAACAATCTCTGCTTATGCTTTCACAATGTATGGAGATATTAACAAAACAATCATTCTAGATAAAATCGACATTGATGGAGATAAATTAACTTATACCATAGTGGAAAGACCAAAACACGGTACAGTTACTATCAATGACAATAATCTAACATACATACCAGATATACACTATAAAGGAGATGATAGCTTTACATTTAGAGCATATGATGGAGCACTATATTCATATATATCAAGTGTGAATATTAAAATCCTCTCTTCCAATTATGCACCAATTGCCAATGAAGATAGTGCAGAAGTTACTGAGCGTTATTCTGTATTAGTAGATGTTTTGGCAAATGACACGGATTTTGAAGGAGATGAATTTTATTTGCGAGAAGTAAATGCAACAAAAGGTGAGGCATATATTACTATACATAATAAATTACTATTTAAAACAAATGATGATTTTGATACTTTGGATGAAGGAGAAAAAGAAACTGTTGTGGTTACGTATAAAATTAGTGACTATGATTATCATGGTAGCGATGAATCAGCAAAATCAAGAGTTATCATAAAAGTTATAGGAGTTGATAATTCACGAATAAACGATAAGTATATATCGTTAGCAAAATTATCTACTGGACAAACAAAGTCCTATGATGCGCAAGGAAATGAAGTTAGTGATGATAGTGTAAAAGACGATGGTTACTATCAAAAAGGTCAAGAGAGAATTTTTGTGAAAAATAGTGGTATAGTAACTGATGAAGTTACACACTTGCAATGGCAGGATAATTATGATGATAATGGAGGAGATATTCCTAAAAAAACCTTAGCTCAAGCAAGAGAGTATTGTAAAAATCTTGAGTTGGATGGAAAAGAAGATTGGAGACTTCCAAGTTTAATGGAGCTTTTAACTATAGTTGAATATGGTAAATATACAAATATAAATACTACTTTTGAACAGATAAAAGAAGAGGAATATTGGTCTTTTTATGGCGATAGTGTTTCTTTTGCCTTTGGGGTTGTAAATAATAAAGACTTAAATAGTGAGTTTTATGTTCGTTGTGTTAGAGGAGAAAAAAGTCCGCCTTTAATTTTCAAGAGAGATGATAGTAATAATGTTGTAATTGATAATATATCAAAACTTATGTGGCAAGATGACAACGATTCTAAAAGTGGACACATGAATTGGAGTGATGATATTTCTTATTGTGAAAATTTAGAATTAGCTGGATTTGATGATTGGAGATTGCCAAACATAAATGAACTTTTAAGTAGGATTGATTATGAGTTTATTGATTATAGCAATAGTTTTGTCATCAACAAGGTGTTTAAGAGTGATATTTCTAAGAGATGGAATGAGTCTTCTACTGTCGGACTATCTTCTACCAAAATTATGAGAGCGATTGGTTCTCTTAGTAATGCTGGTGGTGCAAAATCTTTGGTTAACGATCACTACGCTATTTGTGTAAGAGATATACCGTAAAAAATAGGTGGTATAAAATTTTACATGTAAATTTTTTTACATGTAAAAAATACCATCTATTTTAAATGCTTCTTGTCGGCTTCTCGTATCAAAGCGCGAGCTAGTATATTTGTAGGGTCTATGAGAGTTACTCCGTTATATGTTTTTTGATTTTCAAAAGCTAGTGGTATTTCGGTGCATCCTAGTATCACAGCTTTTACACCCTTTTTCTTTAGTCTATCTATCTCTTTTTTAAAGTCATCTTTTGCTTTTTTTGTTACAGGGTTTGAAAAAGCTTTAACACCATAGCTTAAATCATAAATAGCTTCATGCACATTTTTTTGATACTCTTTTTTTGGGTTTATAAGTTTAAATAAACCTTTTTTCTTGAAGTGATTTTCATATAATTTTGTTTTATATGTTCCTTTTGTTCCAAGAAGTCCTATTTTTTCGCCTTTTGAAAAGTTTTCTTCTATGAAGCGATGAGTCTCTTTTACGATATGAAGAAGTTTGACTTTGCAACCATGTTTTTTCATAAGGTTTTTAACTTTATCGTATATTATAGGAGAGTGGGCTGTGTTACATGGTATCGCAACTACACTTGCTCCAATGCTTTCAAGTTTTAAAATAGTGTGAAATATTCCATTTGCAGGATTTTTTTTGATTTTCTTTTCGATAAAAGCCGTTCTGTCTGGAATATCAGATGACCTGCTTAATAAAAAAACATCGATGTAGTCTTGATCTGTACCATTTGTTTTTAAGTTATCAAATACCTTTTTGTTTAAATCCAATCCCGCATAAGGTCCAACTCCGCCCACTATTCCTATAATCTTTTTCATCTTACTTTTTTCTTTTTATATTTTTCTCACTAAGTCCAAAGTTTCTAGGCTCTATCATATTTTCTGGTTTTATGATATCATCAAGCTCTTTTTTATCAAGAAGCTTTTTTTCTAAAACAATATCATATACACTTTTTCCACTTTGAAGTGCCTCTTTGGCAACCATGGTTGAGTTTTCATAGCCCAAATATGGGTTGAGTGCAGTTACAAGCCCTATACTATTTAATACTAAATCTTTACATCTATCTTTATTTGCCGTGATACCTTTGATACACTTATCTGCTAAGGTTTTATTGGCTTTTATCATCATATTTATAGAAGTAAATAGATTGTAAGCTATAACAGGCTCAAATACATTAAGTTGAAGTTGTCCGCCCTCGCTTGCCATGGTGATAGTAACATCGCTTCCTATAACCTGATAGCATACTTGATTTACCACTTCTGGTATAACTGGGTTTACTTTTCCTGGCATTATAGAGCTGCCTGGCTGCATTGCAGGAAGATTTATCTCGTTAAATCCAGTTCTTGGACCTGAACTTAGTAATCTTAAATCATTGCAAATCTTACTTGTTTTCGTTGCTACTCTTTTGAGTGCTGCCGATATTTGTACATAAGCACCTGTATCTTGCGTTGCTTCTATAAGGTCATTTGCTGTTACAAAAGGGCGACTTGTTACTTCTTGAAGTTTCTTTTCAACTAGTTTTGTATAGTTTGGATGAGCATTTATGCCAGTTCCTATAGCAGTCGCTCCCATGTTCATTTCGCGTACAAGTTGCCTAGCATCATCAACACGCTGAATATCATCTCCAGTCATCACTGCAAAACTCATAAACTCTTGTTTTAGTGTCATTGGAACTGCGTCTTGAAGTTGAGTTCTTCCCATTTTAATGATACCTATTAGTTCGTTTGCTTTATCGGAATAAGCTTTTTGAAGATATTCAAGCGATTCAATAAGCTCCCCTAGTTTTTCATATAGAGCTACTCGTAAAGCTGTTGGATAAGCGTCATTAGTTGATTGGGATAGGTTTACGTCGTTGTTTGGATGAAGGTATTTGTATTCACCTTTTTTGTGACCCATTATCTCAAGTCCAATGTTTGCTATAACTTCGTTAGCGTTCATATTTGTACTTGTTCCAGCACCCCCTTGTATCATATCTACAACAAATTGTTCATGGTATCGCCCAGATATGATTTTATCACATGCTTGGGAGATGGCATTTTTTTTCTTTTCACTTAGTAAGCCTAGTTCGTAGTTTGCAAGTGCTGCTGCTTTTTTAACTTTACCAAATGATTTTATGAAAGTAGAAAAATTTGATAGCTTTACTCCTGTTATATCAAAGTTTTCAACAGCACGTGCTGTTTGCACTCCGTAGTAGTAGTCATTGGAAATCTCTTTTTCACCTATTAAGTCGTATTCAACTCTTGTGCTCATCGGAAGCTCCTTTTTTATAAAGCCTAATTATACTACATATATCCTTATGCAATTTTTTAATATGTATATTTAACTCATATCAAAAAGGGCAACAGTGCTAGTTTGGTTGATTATATGTTTCGCTGGTTGATATATAGAGTGTTTAAGCTCTATATATCTAGTATGATCAATGAAAAAGTACACTTCCAATTCTGAGCATATTTGCACCGCATTTTATAGCTAGCTCAAAGTCATTGCTCATTCCCATGGAGCAGATAGTTGCGTTTGGTAAGCTTTCGTATATCTTATAAGTTTGCTCAAAACTTTTTTGTATTAGTTTCTCATCATCACTAAATGCACCTATGCTCATAACGCCTTTAAGATTTATATTTTTACATGTAGTATTTATCTGCTCATATATATCTTTTGCTTCTTCTAAGCTAACACCTTGTTTTTCATCTTCGTTTGCACTATTTATCTGAAGCAAGGTATCTAAAGTTTTTCCTTTTGCTTGTAGTCTTTTGTCAAACTCTTGTGCACGCTTTAAGCTGTCGCATGAGTGCCAAAGAATAGGGTTTAATTCGATGAGTTGGTTTATTTTGTTGCTTTGAAGTCGTCCGATAAAGTGCCAGTTTAGATTCAAATCTTTCAAATCTTCCACTTTTGGCTTTAAAACTTGTACTCTATTTTCTCCAAAGTCTAGTTGTCCAGCCTTGCTCATGGCTCTGACTGCATCGCTATCAACACTTTTACTAACTGCAACTAAACTTATCTCTTTGTTGCTTACATTTGCTTTTTGGATTTTTTCTTGAATGATTTGTAATTTTTGTGCGTAATTCACTGGTAAACTCCTGAAAGTCTAAGTATGTCATTAATGATAGTAAAAACCATAAGAGAAAGCAATAAAACCCATCCAGCGTACATTAATTGGGTATAAATCTTCTGGCTTGGTGGTTTTTTTACTATCATTTCATAAAGATTAAACATTATATGTCCGCCATCAAGGGCTGGAATTGGAAAAAGATTGATAACGCCTAAGTTTACTGATATAAGTGCAGTTAGTAAAAAAAGTGCTACTATACCTATATTTGCAGCGTCTGATGTATATTTTACTATTGATATAATTCCGCCCATCTCTTTTGGCGAAACTACCCCTTGTATAAGCTTTTCAAGCCCTAAAAAGATAAATTTTGTTGCATTATATGTTTCTTTAAGTGCAAAATTTAAACTTTGTAATCCTGTAAAATGAAGCGTAACTCTTTTTCCTGAAGGCATGATGCCTATTAGTTTTTGTTTAACTTCTTCACCAAATATATTTTTTGCTACTCCAATCTTTGGGGTTAGGGTTTTTTCTATGAGCTTTCCATTTCGCTCTAATTTGAGTTTTAAGGATTTTTTGGAGTTAATAGCGATAGGTTTTATTTCATTCCATTGTAAAATAGGAATATCATCAATGCTAACGATAGTATCATTTGTTTCAAGTCCAGCGTGAAATGCAGCTGAATTTTCACTTATTTTTCCAATTTGAGGCGCTAGTTTTAAGATACCTAGATGCCCTATTGCCATGTATAGAAAAAATGCAAGTAAAAAGTTTGCAAATGGTCCAGCAAATAGTATAATTATCCTTTGCCATGGCTTTTTTCCACCATACCCATCTTCATCAAAACTGGTTTTTGTAGGGTCGTTATCGTCTTGACCTTTCATCTGCACATATCCGCCAAGAGGAATTACACTGAAACGATACTCAGTATCTCCAACGGTTTTAGAAAATAACTTTTTACCAAAACCTATACTAAAAACATCAACTCTAACGCCAAAAAAACGCGCTGCTAAAAAGTGACCTAGTTCGTGGAAAAATATCAAAAATGATATAACTAAAAGAGAGACTATCATTCCCATCATTTAGCCTTTGTATAGCCGATGATATACTCATATCCAGAGTATAAAGTAAGTGCGACTGCAACCCACAAAAGAGCATCTGCTAAGTACCAATTCATCATCAAAAAGCCGATAGCTATCATCTGAAACACTGTTTTTACTTTTCCTGCCATGGTTGCTTCTATATTTTTGCCTTCTCCCACAGCCATAACTCTAAGACCAGTTATAAAAAATTCACGTGTCATTATGAGGTATATTGCCCAAGGGTTTGCACGGCCTATCATCATAAGCCCCAAAAATGCTGCAAGAGTTAGCATCTTATCTGCTAACGGGTCTAAAACAGCACCAAGAGTTGTCTTTTGATTCCAAGCTCTTGCGATATATCCATCAAAAAAGTCTGTAACACTTGCTACAACAAAAATGAGTGCTGCAAAATAGTCAAGCCAACTTACATGTATATTTTCAAAAAGAGTGCGATTAACCAAAAAAAGGTACATTAAAGGTGCTAAAAAAACTCTCATAAGAGCTAGAATGTTAGGTAGATTTATTATCATCTAAATGTTGTTCCACCATCTACTATGAGTGTATGCCCTGTGACCCAAGGTGCATCATCTGAACAGAGAAATAGACATGCGCCTGCTAAGTCTTGAGGCTGTCCCATACGACCAAGTGCAGAACGTTTTGTTGTCTCTTCTTTCACCTCTTCATAGTTTGTAAAAGCTCTTAATGCGTCTGTTTCTATGGGTCCTCCACTAACTGCATTTACTCGTATGCCCTTAGAGCCAAGTTCAGTAGCTGCGTATCTTACCATGGCCTCAACCGCTGCTTTACATGTACCATGCCCTGAATAGTTTTCTATATATATTCTATTTCCAGTGGATGAAAGTGATATGATGCTACCACCGCCAACTTTTTCCATTCTTTTTGCTGCTTCTTGAGCGCCTATTACAAAGGCATTTACGGTTGCTGTAAAGATATTATTTAGTCCGCGAGGTCTGAGCTTCATAAACTTTGTGTATCCCCCTACAACAGGGCGACCAGATATGATAGCGTTTGATATGAAAAAATCAACCCTATCAAAATCTTCATCTATTTTTTTAAAAAGTTCTTTATACTCATCTGGTTCAAGTATGTTAAGTTTATAAGCTCTTGCTTTTATATTGTATGTTTTTTCAAGCTCTTTTACTTGGCTCTTTGCCAACTCTTCATTGGAATTATACGTAAAGGCTACGTTTACCCCACGTGCTGCAAAAGTGTTTACAATCGCCTTTCCTATTCCTCTTGTTCCACCGCTTATTACTAAAGTTTTATTTTTCATTAAAATCCTTTTATATCATAATTTTTAAGTGTATTTTCGATTAGTTTGTAATGTTCTGTACTAGGTTTGCAAAGCGGCAACCTATACTCTAACGTATCAATAAGTCCTGCTATATACATGGCTGCTTTTATTGGTATTGGGTTACTTTCACAAAATAGAACCTTATTTAAATCGTATAATTCATCATTTATCTTTTTTGCATGTGAGAATTTATTATTTAATGCAAAATCAACAAGGTTTGATATTTTATCGGGCATCAAGTTTGAAGCAACAGAGATAACCCCTTTTCCACCGTTCGCAAGGATTGGGTAATTTATAGCATCTTCCCCACTTATAACTGCAATTTCTGGCTCGTTACAGAGCAAGTCCACACATCTATCCATAGAACCAGTTGCCTCTTTTACGCCATATACATTTTGACAATCTCTAAAAAGTCTTATGGCAGTATTTGTTTCTATGTCAGAGCCTGTTCGACCCGGTACATTATATAAAAGCACCGGTATATCTATCGCTTCGGCAATAGCTTTATAGTGTTGATAAAGTCCCTCTTGCGTTGGTTTGTTATAGTAAGGTGCAACAGACAAGATTCCATCAGCCCCACTTTTTTGAGCATGTAGTGCAAGGCCAACTGCTTCATGGGTTGCATTACTTCCAGCACCTGCTAAAACTTTTGTATTTGTATTTTTACATGTAGCAACAGCTATATCTATACATTCACGATGTTCTTCATGGGTTAAAGTAGTGCTTTCTCCCGTTGTTCCAACAGGGACAACAACGTTTATGCCATTTTTTATCTGCCTTAAAATCAATTTTTCATATGAATTTAAGTCTAGTTTTTGGTTTTTAAAAGGTGTAACTAGGGCGGTCATTGAACCTGTTATTTCATTTTTCATTTTTGTCCTTTTTTAGTATGATGGTTGTTGAGTTTTCTTTTTTAAAGTATTTTTTTGCAACTTTTACGATATCATCTTTTTTTAGTTTATTTATATTTTCAAGATAATTTATGAGAGGTTTTATATCTCCCCTTGCAAGGTAGCTACCGAATAGATTTGATATACCAGATGAGCTTTCAAGCGAGTGTATAAAATCTGCTTTTGTAGCTAATTTTATCTTTTTTATTTCGCTATTTTGTATCTTTCCATTTTTTATATCTTTTATTATTTTTAAGATCTCTTTCTCTAGTGTTTTTGCTTTAACTTTAGCATTGCAAACACCTAAAAATAGAAATAAATTTGGATCAAAACACTCTAGGTTGTATCCATAAACTTGAGTAGCTAGTCGTTTTTCATCAACTAAAATCTTCTGTAAAATGCTACTTTTTCCTCCGCACAAAAGTCCACTCAGTGCTGAAAGTGCCACTTGGTCTTCGTGGGCAAAGTTTGGTATGTTGTAAGCTAATGCTACCATTTGAACATCGCTATGCTTGTGAATGACAATCCGTTTTTCGCCATTTTGCTTTGGTTCTATCTCGTGGCGAGGTTTTGGAAGTGGTTTTTTGTTTTTTATCTTTGAAAAATACTTTTTAGCACGCTTAAAAACCTCTTTTTCGTTTATGTCGCCACTAACGACGACGATTGCATTTTTAGGTTGATAAAATGTTTCGTGAAAATCTTTTATATCTTCAATTGTCCAGTTTTTAATATCCTCCTTAAAACCAATAGGTGTCCAATGGTATGGATGATATGTAAAAGCGTTGTTAAAAAGTTTAAAATATAGATACCCCAAAGGAGAGTTGTCTGTTCTCCAAAGTCTCTCTTCTAGAACAACATCACGCTCTGGCTGAAACTCTTCATCTTTTAGGTTTAGATTTTCCATAAGTTCAGCAAAAAGTTCTAAACTTTTGTCTAAGTTTTTATTTGAACTTTTGATAAAATAGTGAGTGTAGTCAAAACCTGTTGAAGCGTTATTTACACCACCAAATCCCTTTACTACCTCGTCAAACTCACCAGCTTTTAAGTTTTTTGTGGATTTAAAATTTAGATGTTCTAACATGTGGGCTATGCCACTTTTTCCCATCATTTCATCTTTGCTTCCAACTTTATAAAAGATATTTGTAGTTATTACTTTGCTATCGTTTTTAAGAGGAATTGCTACTACTTGCAATCCATTTTCTAAATTTATCGAATGAAATTTAGGTAATATTTCCATTTATGTCCTTTGTCAGCTTATGCGTAAGTTTTTACATGTAAATATACATGTAGCTTAGCATAAAAGGGGATTTTATCTAAAATAAACTTATAAAAAAGAAAAATATGTTAGAATACCATTAACTTGAAGGATTAAAAGATGAAAAACTTAAAAGAGATTGTGTTCTTTAGTGAATTTAACGATGATGAGTTAGAAAGATTAAAATCTATTAGTATAAGCAAAAAATATACAAAAGGTGAGATACTTTTTTATGAAGGAGATGAACCAAAGTATATGCATCTTTTGCTTGATGGTGTTGTGAAGATATTTAAAACTGATTTTAAATCAAATCAGATATTTTTACACCAATTTGTAGGAGTTAATTTTATAGCTGAACTTGCAAATTTTGAATCTATTCCATATCCAGCTTCAGCCGAGTTTGTAACAAGTGGAGAAGTATTAAAACTTGAATATGAACCATTTAAAAAAGATTTTTTAAGTGATGGCAGGGTTAGTTTTAAGATGATAAAATCGCTATCAAGCAAATTAAAAATAGCTTCAGAGGTGATGCATAAAGAGATAATTTTATCTTCAGAAGCAAAAATAGCAAAATTTATCGTAGAAAATAGTGAGCTTTTTGGCGTCATAAAAAATGTCAATATTGCTTCTATACTAAATCTTACTCCAGAAACTCTTTCACGCATACTTGCAAAGATGAAACACGATAAACTCGTAGTTTTTGATGATAAACATCATATAAAAAGCTACGATGAAGAAGTTTTAAAGTCAATTTACATGCATTAAATATACTAATGATAATAGTTATCTTTATTATATATCAAAATCTTATAATTTTGTCTTGACATAAGTCATAGAAATACATTTAAAATAATGCTATCATTCCACTCAATAAGGCTTTATTTTGATAAAGTCCGGTAGCGAAAGTTGGAGTTGGTTTAGTGATAACTACATGTAAACCCAATTGTTTTTGTGAAATCAAAAACGTATGAATGTTAGGAGTACATAATGACTTCAAACACCAAAGCAAAGACAAAAAAGTCCACGTGGTTCGTGTTGTTTTTATTGGCAACTGGAATTATTGTCGGAATGGTTTTGTCTTTAGGTATGGCAGAAGTGGTTGAGCAAACGGGCGATGCTAAGTTTTGCGTATCCTGTCATACAATGGAGCCTATGGAAAAATCTTATCATGCAAGTACGCATGGAGGAAAAAATAAAACAGGTTTCCAAGCAGAGTGTAATGACTGTCATCTACCCCATGACAATGTAGCGAAGTACCTTTATTATAAAGCCAAAATTGGCTTACATGATATAAGAGTTCAAACATTTGGGGATTTGGAAGCCATTGATTGGGAGGCGAAGAGAAAACATATAAAAGATTATGTTTTTGATTCTGGTTGTTTAAAATGTCACGAAAATTTGCAAAATGCTACTATGGTAACACCAAAAGGTTTTATAGCCCATAGAGATTATTTTGAAAAATTTAGTGATAAAAAATGTATTGAGTGCCATACCGATGTAGGTCATAAAGATCTTGGTATCTATCTCAAAAAAGCTAAAATGCAAAAAAAGGAGCATTAATGTTAAAGAGGTGTTTGGTTGCTTTAATGTTTATAGCAACATGTATGTTTGGAGCAGATGTTGGAGATGTTTCAGGCGTAAAAACTTTAAAAGTTAAACGCGCGCTTACAGATGAGGGTGCAAAGTGTGTATCTTGTCACGCTAAAGAGATGCCTGGTCACGTGGCTGATTGGAAAAATTCACGTCATGCGCATGCTGGAGTATCCTGTATCGATTGTCATAAGGTAAAAGCGGATAGCCCTATGGCAGCACAAAATTGTCCAGGAGTAAAGGGAACTGATACACATGTAAGTATGTTAGTAAGCCCAAAAACGTGCGGAAGATGTCACCCTAATGAAGTTGCTGAATTTGAAAAAAGTGGTCACGCTCGTGGCGCTATTCAAGTAAAATCAAAAGGAAAAATGCAAGCTTTGATGCAGTTTTTTGAAGGAAGAAATCATCCTGATTTAAAACATGCGCCAGAAGCAACTGGTTGTATGCAGTGTCACGGTTCTGTTATAAAACTAGATAAAAATCATCAACCAACTAAAGAGACTTGGCCAAACTATGGTATAGGCAATGTATATCCTGATGGTGGAGTTGGAAATTGTAAGTCATGTCATAGTGCTCATAAATTTAGCATAGCAGAAGCTAGAAAGCCAGCTGCGTGTGCTAGCTGTCACTTAGGACCTGATCATCCAGATATAGAAATATATAACAACTCTATGCATGGACATATATTTAACTCTGAAGCAAACGAGTGGAAATTTGATACAGCAGTTGATGCGTGGGAGCCAGGAGATTATAGAGCGCCAACATGTGCAACTTGTCATATGAGTGGAATTGGTGAGCTTACCTCAACTCACAATATAAGCAGAAGACTAAAATGGAATCTTTGGGCACCGGTATCTAACCTAAGAGAGGGTGGATATGATACAGCTGTTAGTGTATTTAACAAAGATGGTAAATTTACAAAAGGAAATCCGCTTGCTGGTCATATAGATGGTTCAGAAGCTGCAAGAGGCGAAATGAAGCAGGTTTGTTCATCTTGCCATAACTCAAAATTTACAAATAACTTCTTCATAATGGGAGATAAACAAGTAATGTTGTATAATGAGTATGCAAAAGAAGCCAAAAAGCTTATAGCCGAACTTAAAGAAAAAGGATTGCTTAAAAAAGATCCTTGGGCTGATGAAGCTATGAAAACTTGGTATCACTTATGGCACCATCAAGGAAGACGTATGAGACAGGGCGCATTAATGGGCGGACCTGATTACTCTCACTGGCATGGTGTATTTGAGTTGCAACAAGACATACGTGTACTTCGCGATATACATAAAAAACGTATAGAAAGCGGAAAGATAGAATAGTCTTTAAAAAAATGCCCCCATCTAAATGGTGGGGGCTTTCAGGGGATATATGTTAGAAAAATCTAAAAGTATATTATCAAACTTAGAGTTTTTTGCTCATCTTAATGAAAGTGAAATAGATTTTTTAGTAAAATCTTGCGAGATAATAGAATACGATGAAAATGAAGTTTTATTCTATGAGAGAGATGAGAAAGATAAGATGTACTATTTGATTGAGGGTGAGATTAAGATCTATAAAGTAGATAGATTTGACAATGAGATTTTTTTATACTACTTAAATGTTCACGATCTAGTAACAGATTTTATTGATATGGAAGCAAAACTCAAAGCTTGTTATGCAAATGCAGTTTTTACCAAAAAAAGTAGAGTTATTTGTATTGATTTTGAAATTTTTATAAAACTATTACAACAAAATGTAAAGTTTTATCAAAATTTCATAAAAGAATGCAAAAGACGACTTGATAGATTAGAGCGCGTTATAACAAGAGATGTAGTGTATGATGGAACTGCTAAAGTTGCATATGAACTTACAAATAATTTGGATAAATTTAACTCTTTAAAAAAACATGAAATAGCATACGAGCTTCACATGCAGCCAGAAACACTTTCAAGAATATTAGCAAAAATGGTTAGAAATGGTTTAATAAAAATAGTTAAAAATCGAGTAAAGATACTAGATATCGATGAGCTTAGAGGTATTTATGAGTAAGGAGCTTATATGAAGTTTAGTGGAATTAGAGCAAAACTAAACATAATTGGTGGACTTTTTACTTTAGTTTTGATTGTGTTAGTAAGTGTTGCAATTTTGATGAATTCTCGCCAAAAAAAAGATGCTTATGTTGTAAATGTAGCTGGGCTTCAAAGAATGCTTACTCAAAAGATGAGTAAGGAGGTTTTGTATTTACACTTTAGGGATAGTACTGATTTTAGAGAGTTAAATTCTGCTTTAAATCTTTTTGAATACAATCTAGCTAATCTCATAAATGGCAATGAAAGCAAAGGTATAGAGGCAAGTTCAAATCATTTGGTTGTAGCCAAACTTAGTGAAGTTAAAGAGCAATGGGATAGTTTTAAAAGTGAAATTTTAAAAGTTCAAAAAGGCATAAAAAGTATCAAAAATGATGCTTTGATACTAATATCAAAAACTGATAAATTACTATATCTTTCAAATTCGATAGTAGGGTTAATGGTTCAAAACAACCTCTCAGCGGATTTTATAGATAAATCTGGACGTCAAAGAATGCTTTCCCAACGCATCGGACTGTTTACAAAAGAGTATATCAAACAAGGAAGTAAAACATCTTTGATACAAGTAATCGATGCTAAAAAATTATATGAAAAGACAATTTTAAGTTTTTTAAAAGATGAAAATGTTAAAAAACACAATTTACTGCTTAAAAAAGTTAAAGAGACTTAT
>PDWI01007312.1_pt1 | contig 13476 bp, 10 predicted proteins | sample 1430891 | NCBI WGS metagenome assembly PDWI01 (sample SAMN01162508, study PRJNA174530) | Oral metagenome, whole genome shotgun sequencing project. | biome: Marine environment; feature: Marine mammal; material: Swab sample of the gingival sulcus; isolation source: swab sample of gingival sulcus...
TTTATCTATCTTTTTTGTATATCTTCCTAACAGCCTTAGTGATGTTTAATGTTGATACAGGTTTTACAAACTTCTTTGAGGCTCTTTATTGGGCTACAACAACGCTAACAACAGTTGGTTATGGAGATATTGCTCCCCATAATGATATAGGTCGCTTGGTAAGTATGCTCTCGTCTCTTGTTGGTGTGGCAATTATTGCTTTACCATCAGGAGTAATTACAGCTGCCTATTTGGAAGCAATTAAGAATGACAAAAACGAGGAAAAACAGCTTGTTTAAGCTTTAGAAGATACAGAAAAAGACATAAATTTTAGATATGAAGCTAGAGGAATTAAAGGAAAAAGAGGGCGTTGTTGTAGAGGGCAAGGTGCTATCGCGTTATGAAGATAAGGCGATAGCTCCGAATGGTGTCGTTAAACTGCCTGAAGGATTGGAGGAAATTGGGAGAGAATGCTTTATGAACTCCACTAAGTTGAGCGAACTAATCTTGCCCAAGAGCCTGAAAAAGCTTGCTTGGGGAAGTCTTGCACGCTGTGAAAAGCTCCGAAAGATAGAGCTAAATGAGGGCTTAGAAGTGCTAGATGATTACGCCCTGCTTGGCTCTTCGTCCTTAGAAACGATTAAGCTCCCAAAGAGCGTTCAGTTCATTGGTAATGGTTCTTTGAGTGCTTTGGGCTGTGCTATTGAAGTGGCGGAGGACAATCCTTATTTTATGGCTTCCGAAGGTGTACTCTTTAATAAGGATAAGACCAAGCTCTTGGCTTGCCCTGATATTAAAGAAACTTATACAACGCCTAATAGCGTTGAGGAACTTGCTTGGTCTGCCTTTAGAGGTTGTCGCAAGCTCAAGCAACTGCTTATCTCTGAAGGCGTGCGTATCTTGGGGGAAGATGCCTGCTACGATTGTGCTAATCTTGAGGAAGTGAGACTCGCGGATAGCGTAGAGGAGATTGGTTGGTTAGCCTTCTCTCGCTGTAAGTCCTTGAGGAGTATTAGCATTCCTGCTAAGGTTAAGAGCCTTGGTTGGGCATTGTTCTCTGATTGTCGTTTGCTAGAAGAAGTGCATTTGTCCGAAGGCTTGGAAACGATTGGTCTAGCTACTTTTGCTCATTGTCATAGCTTAGAACATATTACTTTGCCGAGGTCTCTCAAAGAAATCGGTGGCGGAGCTTTTTCTGACTGCCCAAAACTCACAACAATAAGCTGTTTAGCCGAGCAACCGCCTCGTGTAGATGATTTTGATTTTAGGGGCAAGCTTCTTGTCCCAAAAGGCTCTTCTCCTTCTTATCGTGAAGCAATCGCTTGGAGACACTGCTCTCCCATAGAAGAAATCAGCTAATCTTTAGATCTTTTATCAGATCTATTTAAACAAAAAAAGTTCGTGGCAAGAATAAACTCTTGCCACGAACTTTTTGATTTGTCTTTTGACTGATTAGTCCTCCACAGGGAAGACATTGACAGCTTGGATACGACCTCCTGCTGCTTTTTGGATTTGATAGATAACCTTTGTGCCGACTTCTAGTTCGTAGAACTGCTCTACGTCAAGCATATTGCCGTAGTAAAGGAAAACATTAGCAGGCGAACGCTTGATGAATGCAAAACCTTTTGGTTTGACGATGTTAGCAATTTCGCCAATGTACTCTTCGCCTTCTACAAGTTCAGGTTCTTCTTCGGGTTTATTTTCTACGATTGTTTCTTCCTTAACTGAAGTCGTATGAACTGTTGCTATGACACGTTCTTCAACAGGAATCTTAGGAGCATCTTTGATTTTGCCCATTAAATCCTCTAGTTTGCTAGAGTTGTCGTCTTCAGAGTGATGAAAGATTGTGGCTGTCGTCGTCTGTGCTTCAGCCTTTACGCTCTTCTCTTCAAGCGTAAGCGTAAGGACTGCATCTGCAAGTTCGCTAAGATTTTCATTGAGACTAAGCTCTGATTTTGCTGTTTCTACTTGGTAGATAAGCACCTGAATGCCTAAGCTCTTGAGCGTATAGATTAGCTCTGCATATTGATCGCTTTGTACGAATAGGCATACAGCATTAAGTTCCTTTTTAATGACTTCACTCAGAACTTTCAGAGTAAAGCTGTTTACGAGGTAAACTTCTTTGAATTCTTTTTGATTCTCTTGAATCAGTTTACTTGTTAATTCGTAGTAGCGAGCAATAAACAAGTCATCAATGTATTGCTCTTCAAGAGCTTCTTGTGTAATTGTTTTAGAAGCTGTAAGCGATGTTGCTTGTCTGTAAGTAATAAGGTGTTTGTCTATGAGTAAATTTGTTTCTAATCCAAAGTCTTCTTCAAGAGCATCTTCTAGGTGTTCTTCAAGACGCTTAGGGCTAATTGCCTGTCCAACGACTTGATGTAGTGAAGTGTAGTAGTTTTTATCTACGAAAAAGCCGATACGTTTAATTTGGTTGTTTTCTGAATGTTTCATTTTAGTTTAATCTTTTAATTGTTATCTAATCTTTAGTGTTACAAGAGTCAGAACTGCTAGAACGATACCAATGAGTAAGAAACGCATTGTGATTTTTGGTTCAGGTAGAGCCGTCTCAGGTTTATTGTAGTAGCAGTCGCTTTCCTTAGGTTCTTTCTGATAGTGGTGATGTAGAGGAGTCATTCGGAAGATACGTTTACCTGTCCCTGTCTTCCTTTTCGTGTACTTGAAGTACGCTACTTGAATAACTACAGACAATGCCTCCGCAAAGAAAACTCCACATAGCAAGAAGAGAAGCAATTCCTTGCGAACAAGAATCGCAAAGACTCCGATAATCCCCCCAAGGCAGAGGCTACCTGTATCGCCCATAAAGACTTGTGCAGGATAGCTGTTGTACCAAAGGAAACCAAGCGTAGCTCCAACAAAGGCAGCAGCGAAGATGGTTAATTCTTCTGCTCTAGGGATAAACATAATATCCAAGTAACCTGCCATTCCGTGGTGTGAGGAGATATAAGCAAATATTGCTAAGACAACTCCGACAATAGCCGAGAGACCTGTAGCTAATCCGTCTAATCCGTCTGTGAGGTTTACGGCATTAGAGGTTAGGGTAACAATGAAAATCGTTAGTCCAATGAAGAGCAATATACCCATTACTTCGCCAAACTTTCCGTCAAAAGGAAGGAGTTCCATATAATCAAGAGACTTGTTCTTGATGAAAGGAATGGTCGTCTCAAAACTTTTGGAAGCTTCTTCGGTAAAACGAACAGCAGTCGTTCCATTTTCAATGACAACGTCCTTGTTTTGTTTGATGACAACGTCAGGGCTTTTCCACAAGGTAATACCGACGATAACGCCAAGGATTACCTGTGCTAGAATCTTATACCAACCATTAAGTCCGTCCTTATTCTGTTTGCGTTTTTTGAGCCAATCGTCAAGGAAACCTACAGCACCCATTAGGACTGTGGTAATAATCATCAAGATAATGTAGATATTGGTTAGCTTGGCAAAGAGCAGAGTAGGTACGAGGATTGCTAGAATGATAATCAATCCGCCCATTGTTGGCGTTCCTCGTTTCTCCATCTGTCCTTGAAGACCAAGGTTTCTAATCTCTTCGCCTATCTGTTGACGCTGTAAGAAACGAATGATACGTTGCCCCAAAACAGCCGTTAGGATAATTGAAATGATGAGCGTGAGGCTGACACGAACTGACACATAGCTATAGAGATTATGCCCTGGGAAGTTGTACTTTGATAGGTATTCAAATAGGTGATACAGCATTGTTTTGTCTTATTAGCGTTCTGTTTCAAATTGTTGTTTAACTACCTCTCTATCATCAAAGTCGTGCTTCACTCCATTGATCTCTTGATAGGTCTCGTGTCCTTTCCCTGCAATAAGAATTAAGTCTCCTTCACGAGCTAGGGTACAAGCCGTGCGAATAGCTTCAGCTCTATCAGTGATAGATAGTACACGTGCCTCCTCTCCTTGAGGAATACCTGCTTTCATATCTTCAAGAATAGCTTGAGGATCTTCTGTGCGAGGGTTGTCAGAGGTTAGAATGACTTGGTCACTTCCCTTGAGGGCTTCTTGAGTCATCAGTGGACGTTTCCCGCTATCTCTATCTCCGCCACAACCAACGACACAAATGATTCTAGGGTCTTGCCCTTTGCTGTTTTGTCTAAGTGTGCCAAGTGTCTCCAAAACGTTGGTCAAAGCATCAGGTGTATGTGCGTAATCTACAAAGGCAGTGTAGCCTTTCTTCGGAGATTTAAAAGTCTCTAAGCGACCATCTACAGAACGTAGTTGCGAGAGATGACAAAGAACTTCTTCCTCTTCTAAACCAAGTAATTTGGCTACTCCGTAAACAGCTAATAGATTATAAGCGTTGAAATGCCCCACTAGGCGAACGGCTACTTCCTGCTTATTGATCTCAAGTAGGGTATAGTCTGCTTGCTGTTCAAGGATTTGTGCTTTGAAGTCTGCTAGGCTGTGCAAAGCATAACTTAGGCGTTTTGCTTGACAGTTCTGAAGCATTACCTCGCCATTCTTATCATCTATATTGGTTAGGGCAAAAGCATTTTTGCTTAAGCCATCGAAGAACCCTTTCTTTGCTTTAAGGTATTCTGCCGTTGTGCCGTGATAGTCCAAGTGATCTCTGCTAAGGTTGGTAAAGACCCCTCCTGCAAACTCAAGCCCTGCAATGCGATATTGTGCTACTGCGTGAGAACTTACTTCCATAAAGACGTGCGAACAGCCTTTGTCTCTCATCTCGGCAAGAAGTTTTTGCAGTTCAAGAGGCATTGGTGTTGTGTGGCTTGTAGGCTTTGCTTCCTCTCCAATATAATTGCATACAGTACTGATCAAACCAACGTGATAGCCTGCAGAGAGAAAGAGGCGGTAGAGTAGGGTCGCAATGGTTGTTTTACCATTTGTTCCCGTTACGCCTACGACTTTTAAATCTTGTGAAGGCTTGCCATACCAAGCAGAGGCTAGATAGCCTTGAGCTTCATAGCTATTTGGAGACTGAATGTAGCTAATACCTTCCTCTAATTGCTCTGGAAGTTCCTCGCAAACGATAGCTTTAGCTCCTTGCTTGATAGCTTGCTCTATGTATTGATGTCCATCAACCTTTGCTCCTTTTAGAGCAATAAATAGTGTCCCTTCTTGGACTGCTCTTGAGTCCGCAGTGATTGATGTTAGCTTAAGTTCTTGTTCGTTTATTATTTCTAGCTTAGAGGCAAAATCTTTTCCTCCAAGTTCTTTAATCTCTTTTATTAGTTTACTAAGTAGCACTTATTCTTTATTTTAATGTTAATCTTATTACTGTTCCTTTTTTTACTTTGCGACCTGAGGGAATGTTCTGCTTAATTACTTTTCCTATTCCTTCAAAACGTACTTGATAGCCACAGCGATGAGCTAAATAACTAGCATCACTAGGACTAAGACCAATGAAAGATGGTAAAGTTTTGGGTAGCTCCAAAGGTAGCTTGACCTCCTTATGATTTAAGGCAAGTTTCTGCTTCTTCTCTCCTCTGATAGGCTTTGGATTGCCTAGAGGTAGCAAACGCTCTGCAAGGTTTTTGATGACAGGTCCTGCACTTGAACCTCCGTGAGGATTTGTTCCATTTGGACAGCGGTCAAGAACAGCTATACAAGTATATTTAGGAGCTTCGGCAGGGAAGAAACCACAGAATGCGACACGCTTGTGCGTTTTGCCAATCTCTGCTGTAGCACTTTTACCACTAATTGCAATCAATTCGCTTCGTACGTGATTATGTCCTGTTCCCCCTTTTTCTGCTACTACAGTGCGTAGCATTGCTTGAACCTCTTTAGCTGTTTGAGGCTTACAAATAGCATCTTTTATCACAGTTGGTTGGAAGTCCTGAATGATATGCTCATTGCCGTCCTTATCTCGTTCTGTAATGCTCCTAACGATGTAGGGCTTCATCAAGCGTCCATCATTGGCTACAGCATTATAGAAGTTTACCATATAGATTGACGGGATTAGGGCGTAGTAACCAAAGGTTACGTTCGCAAAGTCCACAGCAGAGAAGCCTCCGCGTAGTTTATTTCCCCACTTATCTTTAGGAGCTTCAGCATCACGCTCTTGCCAAGTCATTATTTTGGGCTTTTTAGCTCCGAAAATAGGGAAGTCTAGCTCATAGTCAAAACCAATGCTCTTCAGCCTATTGATATACTGATTGAAGCCCTCTTTTTTCTGAGCATAAGTCTCTTGCTTATCCCAATAATGTCCTGTGATAATCTTTGCAATACCAATATTACTAGAGTATTTGATGATTTGGCTTGCGGTGATTTTCCCAAAACCTCCACGCTTCCAGTCGCTTCGGATACTGCCTCCAAACTTCCATTTTCCGTTGCCTGTATCAATAATATCATTAGGTCTTACAAGTCCATCGTCAAGGGCAATCAGCATACTTGCTGTTTTGATTGTAGAACCTGGTTGGATCATATCAAAAAGTGCGTGGTTGTAGTCCTCTACATAGTAGGCATTTCCTTTCCATACTTTTCTGTCTAGGTTTACAATCGCTTTGATTGCCCCTGTTTCTACTTCAAGGAGAATGGCGTGTCCTGACCTAGCTTTATAGGTAAGACACTGCTTCTCTAGTTCGGTATGCAAAATGTTTTGCATATTCATATCAAGCGTCGTGTGAACATTGTAGCCATTGACTGCTTTGACGATAGAGTCTTCTTTGAGTGTTACGCCACAAGACTTTGTTATAATCTTTGTGCCGACTGTCCCTCTAAGAAGCGAATCTAGATACAATTCCATTCCCGAACGTCCGTGACTATAGTGTACACTATCACGCTCTTGGAAGCAAGTGCCTATAGTCGCATTGGCAAGGCGACCAAAGGGATAGTCGCGAGCAAACTCAATGTAGCGAGCAGTATTGTACATATATCTGAGCAAACTTCTGTATCTCTTTGGTTTCTCCGTCTGCTCTTCAATCTCTAAGTCTCGTGGTCTCTTGATAGCTTTGAAGGGAACTTGAGCTACAAGTTCTTGATAGCTTTCCCAATCTATTGAAGGGTTGCTCTGACGTGTATAGCCAAGCATTGGAATATCTCGGTTGTTTAGCTCGCCATTCTTCTTGCGTTGGATTTTGCCTTTTCGCCAAGAAGCTCTAAGCTTTTTCTTGTTGAGTCCGTACTTCCTGCCTAAATTGGTTTTATCACAGATGAGCACAGCAAGGCTGTCTAGCTCATCTTCTAATAAGAGATCAAGGCTATCCACTTCCTTTTGATATTGGACAGAGTCTCTATAACGGCTTACAGAAGTTGCCGTCAAGATGTCTGATTGAAAGTCTAGTGTCAGCTTATAGCGTGGCACTTCCATACTGATGATACGTCCATCACTAGCTAGAATATCTCCTCTTTTGGCATTTGCATAGTCGGTATAGCTTCGCTCCTTGACGAAGGCCGACTCGCGAATCTCCTTTCCTGTAGAGCCAAAAGTAATGCTTAATATCAGGGCAATTAGTCCCAATATGATAAGCCCTAGTGATAGAAAGATTTTATTTGCTCTACTAAAACTTCCCCAAATACGCTGTAAAAAGTTCATTGTTGCTTAGTTTTTTGAGTTAGTGTTGATTGAATCTATCAGCAGTATTGGCGTTTCTTTGGAGTCTTCAAGCTCAAACTTATTCTTCTGAATTGCCTTGAAGATTTCTTCATTAGCTTTTAGCCTTGCTAGTTGAGACTTCTGATAAGCTCTTTTCTCCTTAGTACGAATAAGCTTTTGTTTGAGCTTAGAAATCTTTCTTTCCTTTTTGTCCTCACTAATGCCGTGGCAATTATTCACCATAAAAGCCAAAATAATAGCAAGAAGGACAATGCCTCCCTTAAAAAGTATCCCTTTATAATTCCCTTGGGGCTTGCTTGAGAATAGATTGATATTCATTGTTTTGTCTTATTTATGGAGTTAGTTCAGTTCTGCAACCCTTAGCTTGGCAGAGCGAGAACGAGGGTTTTCCTCTAGCTCTTCTGCCGATGGTGTAATTGGTTTGCGTGTGATAATCTTCCATTTACTACGACTGCCGCCATAGATTTGTTGCTCCAAGTCATTGCTTTCGCTAGCAGACTTGAGGAAGTTCTTGACAATTCTATCCTCAAGAGAGTGATAGGTAATCACGACTAGACGTCCGCCTTTCTTTAGGACAGAAAGGCAGGCCTTGAGCATATCTTCCAAAGCTCCTAGCTCATCATTGACCTCAATGCGAATAGCTTGGAAGAGCATACTCATCTGTTTCTTCTCATCTTTGGGGCGTAAGCAAGGACGAACAACCTCTAGGAGCTGTCCAATCGTCTTAATTGGTCGTTCACTACGTGCTTGTACTATGCGACGAGCGATTTGACGGCTTTGCTTCAGCTCTCCATATTTATAGATGATATTAGCTAAGTCTTCCTCTTCATATTCATTGATAACCGTTTGAGCTGATAGCTTACTAGAGGTATTCATACGCATATCTAGTAGGGGCGTTTCGCTACGGAAACTGAAGCCTCGCTCAGGGGCATCAAAGTGATGAGAGGAAACGCCAAGATCTGCCAAGACAGCATCAACTTTGCCAAGCTTAGCATAGTAATCCATAAAGCGATCAATATGGCGGAAGTTTGAGGCAATAAAAGTAAAGCTCTCTGCTCCCTGTGGGATATTTCTCCGTGCATCAGGGTCTTGATCAACGCTATAGAGATGACCATTTTTGCCAAGCTTTTCTAAAATCGCTTTAGAATGTCCTCCTCCTCCGAAGGTTACATCAATGTAGTTGCCATCTGCTTTTACTTGCATTGCCTCCAAGCATTCTTGGAGTAGGACGGGCGTATGATAGAATGCCATAACTTATGCTTGCTTTTTCTTTGCACGCAAGCCTTTGACTCCTCTTGCTCTGCTTTGTTCTTTCTTTCTACGATGTTTACTTACTCCTTGAGGGCAGAAGCTCACAAGAGCTTTGTTGATTGTTATTGCCTCTTGTGGTGTAATGGCATTCTCTTCCTGTTTGGCTACAGGCTTTTCTGCTTTTGGCTCTGCTACGACTTCTTTAGCTGTAGGCATTGCAGTAGGGATTTGTGCTGTCTCTACGGCTTTAGTCTTAGGACTTTCCTCTCCTTGCTTTGCTGTAGGCTTTTCTTCTTTTCTAAGCTTAGGAGCGATAGCCTCTAGGTTTGCTAGGGCTTTGTGGAAAGCTTCTTCCTGACGGAACTTTTGAGGGTAGATATGTCCTTCCATTTCCTCTGCAGGTTCTAGGTATTCAAACTTCTCTACCTTAATCGGACGCCAAGCAAAGTCGCCAAGGGCTTCGTTGTAGTCTAGTAGTTCTTCTACGAGGAAGTAATCCTTGTATTTTGGCGAGTCCATAGCCAAGACAAGCTCTTGACTGATTGGTGCATTGTGTAGCTTGAAGCAATGGTCTTGCTCCGAGAACCAAAGGACACCGCGTCTTACCTTATAGATTAGCTTACTTGTGTTTGGTAAGCGTTTATTTGGGTCAAGACGTATCACGTCGTGGAAGACAATCTCGTGCATTGGCTCTTTGCCGTCAAGCATTTTCATTCCCAACCAATCGCCTTCGTATGGGCTAGTAATAGGGAAGTCTTCAAGGGCGATATAGCCTTTCTTCTTAATACCATAGACGATCTCTACGCGTCCTAGCTCTTGATTGACTTTCGTGATGTAGGCAACTCTTACCTGCCAAGGCTGACGGAGAGCTTCTTGTTGCTTTTGCTTTTCCGTTGGGCTAAGGTCTTCGTCTTGCTCTACAATAGGCGTAACATCTGCCTCCTCTGTCTCTGCTTTAACTGCTTTGACGCTAGCAATCGTCCACTCATAGTCTTTGATATGCACGGCGTAAAGGAACATTTCTTCTACAAGTACAGAAAGGTCGTCTGAACCTGCTCTCATCATCAAGTGCTTAAGTCTAAGGAGCTGTACCTTACGTGCTGCTAGTTGTTCATCATCTAAGAAGATATTATTGCCCTCTTTACGCAAACGTCTAACGCGTTTGCGGAGAATTGTTTCAGGGAAATCCTTGTCTTCTGCTAATCTTATCTCTGTTATCTTAATGAATTGCTTGCCAAAAGCTTCGTGACGTACCAAACCTGTAATAATCAGCTTGTCTAGGCGATTGATTTCCATTTCCGTTAAACTCTTACGGAAGTAAATCAATTCATTTTGATTCGTTAGGCAACGGCAAGTGAGTTCTCCGTTTCTTAGCGGAATATCATTGATAATCAGTGTATGCGTTTCAGTAAAAACGTCTGCGTGCTCTTGCTCTTCTTGAGTCGTCGCTTGCGTAGGATTGTTTGGCTCTTGAGCCTCTTCTTGTGGAAGCTTTGCTACGACTTCTGCTTGGGGCGTTTCTTGAGCTTGCTTTGTTTCCTCTTGAGTCTCTTCTACTTTGGCTGTAGTAGTTTGATTATTTGGTACTTCCACTTTGATGATTGACCAACTAAACTCTCTATCTTTTGGTTGAAACTTATAAATCCAATGCACAAGTACTTTGTCTCCTGCTTGAAGAGATGAAATGTTTTGTTTGCCAAATAGATAAGTCGGTAGAGGGTTGCCCTCGTAACTAAACTCTCCTGCTTCGTTTTGCTCAAGGCTAACTTCTTTGATTTGATAGAAATTATCTTGGAAACCTGTCTCGCCTTGTAGTGGGAAGGCTCTCTTGACGTTCATAATCCCTCGCAAAGTTCTTTGTTCAAAGTCTAAGGTTAGGGTGTCGTTGTAGTTTGGTAGAGGCGTGCGGAAGTTCCACTTGAAGAACCCTTCTTGCTCACGTCCCCAAGCAACGTTAATAATGCGTTTAGTCTGATTACGTCCTACGACAATCGCAGGAGTCTCTTGGTAGAATTTAAGCTCTTCTTCGTCTTTCCTTACTTCTTCGCTCGCATTATGCCCTTCTTCCTTCGCAGGTTCTGCAGTTTTTGCTTCTTTGACTTCTTCAATCTGTGTCGTTTTGTACCAATCAGATAGAATGTATTCTTTTAGTTGAGGACTAATACTACGTCCCTCTTGCATAAATTTTTCCATAAGGGCAGAAGTCAAAGCTTTTGCCATAGTGTAGGCTCTTTCTTCAACCTTTTGGTCAATAATCTGATAGCACTCCTCTTCCTTTGGAAGTTGATGCCATTCTATTTTTAATGCAGTTTCTAGTGCTTCGGGCTTTTCGTCTTCTGTGTTTTTTACTGAAGTTTGCGGTCTGAATGAATTTTTCTCCATACAATTAAAAATTTAATGAGTTTATTATGTTTTATTAAGTCCGAAAGACTAATTATATATTTGATTTTCATCATTTAATATCTGTCTTTTCGGCATAGAAACAAATATACGAAAAACTTTTATTTAGGCAAAGCCTTGGGGCAAGCTTCTTGGAAGATTCACATTTGTATCCTAAATAAGTTTTTGAATATAAATACCTCCCACCAAGGGAGGTATTTTAAGCGACTCACCTCATTAGTTGTTTTCTCGCCCCACCCCGTCGGACTCCGTCCAACACTCCTCCCACGGAGGGGAATTTCTTTTCTTCGTCGCCGTAAAAAGAAAACCCTCTGCGAGGGTTCATTAGACGTTTTCTTGCTACGGCAGAGTTTGAGTAAACTCTCTCTGCTCGTTTGGCTTGACGAAAACGTTCCGATTTGTGATACTTTTCCTAGGCAAGTAGCTCTTAATTCTTAACTATTCACTCTTAATTTGAAAAGTTGTGGGGATTACTTGAAAAAGTTTAGCGGAACATTTTTCAAAAATGTTCCCTGACTTTTTCTTAACAATTTTAATGCGTTTATAAATCTCTGTTATATAGGGGATTATAAAGACATTTGGAAGAGCTTGTTTTTCGTCGCAAAATACAAGATGTGAAAGCATTTTGACCCCCGCTGGGAAGCGTTCCGATTTGTGGCATTTAGCCTTGGGGTAAAGTTGTGTTATAACCTTATATAGGGTGTGTAATTCTGTCTAATTTTTTATTCTTTTGGGGGCATTTACTTAAAATTTATACGATAAAAGCGAACTAAATCATATCTAATCGGATTGAAATTTTGCCATTTTCTTGGAAGTTTGGAGTATTATGCAGTATCTTTGTTCCGAATTAAAGTATAATGTAATTTGATAAAACTGATGAAAAAGTTAATTTTAGCGGCTTGTGTAGCCCTAGCAGGAACATTCGGCTTAAATGCACAGAAGCTTTCTTATCGTGCCGAAGTTGGTGCTAATATGACTGCAAAATATTTGACAGGAGGAGAAGTTCCTGGGAAGCATAAACCTAATTTTGGTTTGCGTACAGGTCTTGGGCTAGAGTACAAGCTCTCGCCACAGATGTATTTAGCTTCAGGACTAAATTATCGTATGGGAGGACTTAACTCTAAATTTGAGACTCCAAAAGGAGTATTAAAAGTTGAGAGAAAAGAGCATAATTTTAGTCTGCCAATCAATTTTGGGGGTAGATTCCAATTATCAAACAGCTTTGCAGTATCTCTTGAAGGAGGTCCTTTCTTGGCTTACACTTTCTCTTCTAAGGTAAAGAAAGGTGATGCAAAAGCAATGAATGTTCTTAAGGATCGTAAGCCTTTTGAATTTGGGCTTGGTCTTTCTGTAGCTGCAGAGTTCCAAAAGCGTTATTACCTGCGTTTAGGAACAGACTTTGGTCTAACAGATACACAAAAACATCGTGTAGGTAAACTACGCAAGATGACTGATGAAGTATATCTAACTTTCGGTCTTCGCTTCTAATTTTTTAATGTTTTTATGATAGAAGAGGCTGTGTCAGTGCATAAGTGCTGACGCAGCCTCTTCTATTATGATTATAGATTAAGAGGAATGTTTATTGCTGAGATAAACGGAAGTATTTATCCAAAACGCCTAAAGAAATTAAGTCTTCACGCTCTTCGTCCAAGAATTGAGCAATATAAGTATGGGCATTCTTAATAATTTGCTCCGCTTCATCAGGGTGAGTGATGTAATAATTTAGTCGCTCTTCTAGGTCGGAAAAGTCTTCCTTAACCTCTATGTAATGCACATTTGCCTCTAGTTTTCCCTCCATAAACCACGTCTCACAAGTAGGTCGAGGCATTACAGCGATAGAATTTGAAGACATTATCCACTTGAGGTTGGAAGCAACGTCATTCCCCTCAAGAGCCATAATGAATTTATAATCCAAATGCTCCCATAGGCTCATCTTAGGCTTTTGCCACTCTGCTCGGACAGGCTTTTTGCTGACATCTCCTGCATCGCACATTGGGTGAGCGGAGAATTGCTCCATAAAGCTTAGGCGGATTGCTTTATCCATTACCTTTCCTCGGAAAATTACTTTGTCTTTCTTTTCGCGAAAAGCCTTCTTATCCCTAAGGAAAATGAAGTGTCGTACGCGGTCTAGCTTGAGTAAAATAGAGTTCTGATTGTTGGGAGCTAGGGGACGGCTCTTGACAATTGTTGGGCAGTCGGGGATATGTATGACGTCTCCGGGTAGAAAGCTCCAAGCAAAGTTATCCGAAAAGAAACGTGTATATTTGTATGTATCAAAGAAATATACCTTTTGTTTA
>PDWI01007314.1_pt1 | contig 13474 bp, 11 predicted proteins | sample 1430891 | NCBI WGS metagenome assembly PDWI01 (sample SAMN01162508, study PRJNA174530) | Oral metagenome, whole genome shotgun sequencing project. | biome: Marine environment; feature: Marine mammal; material: Swab sample of the gingival sulcus; isolation source: swab sample of gingival sulcus...
ATTCTGCTTCGTTTACCGTAATTTACCTTGTGCGGCATTGGCAACCTCGCTTTCTGTTAGAAAAAAGTTTACAAAGTTTACAAAAGTTTAATAATCTCTCAAATACTTGCAATTGCAAGCTTTTTTTGTTTTTTCTATTTTTTTCGACTAAAAATTGGCGCTACTCCGCCAATTTACACTTTACCTTAATACAATTGAGTAGTTTAACACAAGGATTTGAGTCTGTCAAGAGGATAAAATAAAAATAGGGCAAAAGCCCTATTTGGTTAAAATGTTTTTCAAGTATTAGTCGAAATTTTTTTGTTTTTTAGTATTTTTTCAGTTGTTAGTAGAAAAAAGTTCTTGATAGTTTTGGTAAGTAACAGGCTTGCCATATATAAAATAACCTGGTTCTAGTCTTTTGTCTTTATGACTGATTTCAAAATGAAGGTGACTACCTGTTGAAAACCCAGTTGTACCAACATCGCCAATCATTTCGCCCCTTAAAACTACATCGCCCTCTTTACAACACATTGAGCTAAGATGATAATAAGATGAATAAATACCATGCCCATGACTTATCACAACGGTATTACCTGTCAACGTTAATTCATCCGCAAAAACAACCTTACCAAGTGCAGTAGTTTTGACATTTGTTCCCTCAGGGCAGGCGATATCAAGTCCAGTGTGCGTATATGGAGATAGCTGATTATTAACATACCTAGTTACGCCATATTCAGTAGTTAAAACACCCTCTACTGGCAGTTCAAAGCTATGCATAAAATCATCCACATCACCAATACGTTGATATTGTTCTTTACTAAAAACTTTAGCCATCTCTGCTTTAAGTTCTTTTCTAGCATCTTCCGTACGTTTTTCTTTTATCTTATCTTCTGCTATTGTTAAATTCTGTTCGCTAAATTCTCTCGGATTTATCATCAAACTAGTTTCGTAAGTACGAGGAGCAAGCTCACTGTCATATATAAACTTGATATTCCTTTTTCCGGTTTCACTTAAATAAGTACTAGAAATGGTTACTACATATGAATGACGGCTACCATCTTCTAATTTAGTAAATTCAACAGGTTTATCATCAATAAAAATGTTTAGATAAGATGGTACATAGATGTTTTTTGCTATTAAATAAGCCACTTCGCCCTGTTCGATACTGTCTTTACCATTACTAGTTTTAAGTTCAAACGCTACCTTATCATTAGCTTCCATATATTGTTTAAAAAATTTAGGCGTTCCCATATAAACAGTTCTTTTGTTAAAATCAACGCCATCTTTAAGCTTTATAATATTGCCACTTGCTTCACTTTCTACTATTAAAGCATTTTCATCATAAGGCAAATAAAGTCGAAATGTTTTTTGATCACTAAAGCCTTTCTTACACTCAATGATATAGTCTTCAATGTAATCATCTGAGGATATTTCATCCAATTTTTCAAACTTTTTGTTATATTCAGAGTCATCTATTTGATCAAAGATAGTAGCTAATTGTTCTTTAGTTGGTTCAGTAAGTTTAAATCGCTTACCATCAATTTTCATTTCCAAACTGATAGAATGAATCACAGCATAAGGAATGCCAAAAACAAGAGCAATTGTAATAATAATTGCAAATACCAATTTAGGATAATTATATCTTTTACGTTTCATTATTCACCTACTAAAAATCTTGATATTTAATTTCTGCTGGGGTTTTGCCGACTTGAAGCGCTAGAAATTCTTCAAAGGTTAGTTCGTTTTCATATAAATATGTAGCAAGCGGAATACCCAAATATCTAATATGCCACGGTTCGTAAGTATAACCAGTTATATATTCTTTATTAAGAGGATACCTAATAATAAAACCATACTGATGAGCATTTTGTGCCAACCAAGCACCCTCTGCTGTATCGATATATTCCTGCCCTAAACCAAAACTCATACTTGGTGAACTAACGTCAGCACACAAACCTGTATGATGTTCACTAAAACTGGGTTTAGAACTATACTTATTAGCAGCTGCTATGCCATCATTAGCAGCGTAATTATCAAATAATATTTTTTGATAAGCGATGCTTCGATAAGCTGACACATTTTTGATATCATGCCCCGCTTGCATGGCACCAGCAACAAGTTCATCTAATGCATCAGCAGCTATTTGTCTCATTTTATTTCTGTCGCCACCACCTGCATATCTAGTTTTTGGTGAAACTAAATCTACTGGCACAAAATCTTCAGGAAAATGATTTGCTTTATTGGCAAGTACAAACATACTATTAACGTCTTTAATTAGTGTCGGATTCTCTTTATCAAAACCATATTGTGTAAAATCAACATCTTTAAGAGTCTCTTCCAGTTCTTCATTCCAAGCAGCACCAGTATATTCAAGCATTAAGCCTGATTGCCTAGTCTTGTTTTCACTAGCTTTATTTGACACCTTACGCTCTTCTGCCATTGTTTGATCAACTGCTTGCTCAGTTGCCTTGGTATCGTCTTTTGAGCTTACAAAATTGCTGTCATTTATCACAACGGTATTGGTCTTTTCATCCCAATCGACCTTTTTGTTAAAAGCTTCCGACACAGCTCTGATTGGTACATAAGTAGTGCCGTTATACACAAAAACATCAACCACTTTACCGTTTGCATCTTTCGGAATAAACTTGTTGCCATTTATTTGTAGGTTTATACCAGATGTCACATTGATACTTTTACTAAAATTGGCATAAACAAGCCTAACACCAAGCGCACCAATACATATTCCAACAACAAGTGAAAGAAGTAATCCAAACGTTATTCTTTTTCTCATAGTAATCTCCTGATTTGACAATTATTTAGCCTATTTAAAATCTAAGTCCATTTTAATATATCTATACAAAAAGTACAATAAATTTTCATCTAAATATTTTATATGTTATAATACTATTTGTGTTGTCAATACCCTTCGGCTCCTAAGGTCGCTAGTAATGACAATAGTAAGATGCATTCGACTCATTGTCGTTCGCTCAGCATTACCAATTAGCAAGAACCTTCGACTACGCTCAGGATGACAGTTCTTGGTAATTCGTTTCGCTCAGGATGACGATACTAGCAACTAATCGCAAAAAGACAAGTAAAAGGAGGGATTTTTACGATTAACCAACAATCATATCAGGGCTCTTCCGATTATATCGTTTCGTCGGAATTGATGAATAGTGTAAATATTGCCATTGCACTTAAAAAACCACTTTTAATAAAAGGCGAACCAGGTACAGGTAAAACAATGCTGGCAGAAAGTATTGCCAAATCAATGAATAAAGAACTTGTTATCTGGAATATCAAGTCTACTACAAAGGCACAAGAAGGTCTCTACACTTATGATACAGTACAAAGACTTTACGACAGCCAGTTTGGTGAAAACGATGTTTCGAGCATAGAACAATACATTAAATTAGGTAAATTAGGCGAAGCTTTTAGTGCTGACGAGCAGGTTGTTTTACTAATTGATGAAATTGATAAAGCAGACATTGAATTCCCAAATGACTTATTGTGGGAACTTGACCAGATGAGTTTTTACATTCCTGAAAGTAAAAAGCATATCATGGCAAAAAATAGACCGATTGTTATTATCACAAGTAATGCCGAAAAAGAGCTGCCAGATGCCTTTTTAAGACGTTGTATTTTCCATTATATTGATTTTCCAAGTATGAACGAAATGGAAAAAATCATCAAAGTACATCACCCAAACACTGAGACAAAGCTGATCAATCAAGCAATGGAATCATTCTATATGATTCGTAATATGAAGAGTATTCAAAAGAAACCAAGCACCAGTGAATTGATTGACTGGGTGCAAGCTCTTGTGGTGGGTGGCATTAGTTCAGATACACTAAAAAAGGATATTCCATTTTTAGGTGTGTTACTAAAGAAAAATGAGGACTTAGCAATCATTTTAAGGCAGTTGGAACGCAATCGTAATACTAAGAGAACAAACTAACATAAAGGAGTAATTTTGTTTACAGATTTCTTCTATCATTTAAAGGCGTCAGGGATTCCGGTGTCCTTTAACGAGTGGAACAGCCTAATTGATGCGCTTGAATTGGGTTTAGCACATTCTAGTCTAACAGGTTTTTATAATTTATGTAGGGCTATTCTTGTAAAAAGTGAAGCATATTATGACCGCTTTGATTTGGCGTTCTTACAATATTTTGGTGGAATAGAAACTCCAGAGGGCTTGCCGGATAAAATTTGGGACTGGCTCAACAAGAACTTACCACCAAAAAAAGTTACTGACGATATGATAAAAGCACAGCAACAGTTTAGCCTAGAAGAGTTAGAACAGATGCTCAAGGAACGCCTAGCAGAACAAAACGAAGAACATCATGGTGGCAATTACTGGATTGGTACAGGTGGTACATCCCCTTTTGGACATTCGGGCTATCATCCTGATGGCATCCGAATTGGTGGAGAATCAAAAAATCAGTCAGCCATCAAGGTTGCTTCTGAACGAAAGTTCCAATCATATAGAACAGATGAAACCTTGGATACAAGACAGTTTCAACTTGCCCTAAAAAAACTAAGAAATCTTACCAGCAAAACAGATGGCGCAAAAACTGAACTGGATTTAGATGCTACAATCAATCAAACCTGTAAAAATGCAGGTAGACTTGAACTTGTCTGGGATAGACCAAGAGAAAACGCCATTAAAGTTTTGCTTTTAATGGATTCAGGCGGTTCAATGAACTACTATAATAAACTTTGCCGTCAGCTATTTAAAGCCGTCAATAATAGCACCCATTTTAAAGACTTACAAATGTTCTATTTTCACAACTGTATTTATGACCAGCTATTTACTGATTCAATGTACTACTATGGTGACGGCTATGTTGACACAGAATATATACTACATACTTTTGATAAAGATTATCGAGTGATTATTGTGGGGGATGCTTCAATGAACCCTAATGAGCTAATGCACCCTGGTGGTATTATTTACTGGGGAATGTATAATGATGTTGCTGGCATTGACTGGCTTAAAAAGATACGTAAACACTTTGAATATTCAGTCTGGCTTAATCCTATTCAAAAAGAGTATTGGGATTATGCCAAAGGCTACTATACGATTAACAAAGTTGCCGAAGTATTCCCAATGGATGAACTCACCGTTGCTGGCTTAGAGCGTTCTATAACTAAACTAAAATCAAAAAAACGATAGTTTAATAATAAAATCCATTCTCAATTAGTTTCTTTCGTCTTCTAATTGAGAATTATTCTTTTGAAAAAATCTTGTCTATTTTTCAATGTTTTACAAAGTTTTCAAAAAATTTCTTTATTTTTTTATGATTATCAATTGAAAAATCCTTAGTTTGCTGATAAAATATGTCCCATGGAGTTAGAACTTAGTTTTTTGGGTATACATAACACAGACAACAGTACTGATAGTTAAAGATAATTAAGTAATACTCAAATACAAATAGTAAAAATAAATGGAGGAAAAAATGGAATCATTAAAAATTAAAGATCTTAAAGTTTCAATAAATGATAAACCAATATTAAAAGGTGTAAATTTAAGCATGAACAAGGGAGAGGTTCACGTGGTTATGGGACAAAATGGTAGTGGTAAGTCTACCCTAGCAGCTGCCATATCAGGTAACCCAATTTATGATATAGACGCTGGTTGCATGGAATTTTATGGTGAAGACCTACTAGAAATGGAAATATACGAAAGAGCAAGAGCTGGCATCTTCTTATCATTCCAGAACCCTCAAGAAATACCTGGCTTAGAAATTGAACACTTCTTAAAAATAGCAAAAGAAAACATTACAGGTGAAAAAGTACCTGCAATGAAGTTCCATAAAGAACTTTTGCAAGTTATGGAAGACTTAGAAATGCCTGAAGACTACGCATCAAGAAGCTTAAACGAGGGCTTTTCGGGTGGAGAAAAGAAAAAGTCAGAAATTTTACAAATGGCTGTATTAAAGCCTAAGTTTGTAATCTTAGACGAAACAGATTCTGGACTAGACATCGATGCTATCAAAACAGTTTTCAAAAACATCAAAAAAATCTTGGACAAAAACCCAGATATGAATGCAATAATAATAACTCACTATAATAAAGTGTTAGAATACTTAGAACCAGATAAAGTACACGTGATGCACGAAGGCAGAATTGTGCAATCTGGCGGTATGGAAATTGTTGGTGAAATCGAAAAAATAGGTTATGACCAATTTGTTAGTGAGTTGGAAGGTAAATAATTATGAGTGAAGAGAAAAAAGACATATTTGAATATTCTGAAGAGCAAAAAACATTAGACAGAATAACATTCAGACATATAGATGCAGCTAACGAGAAGGAAGATGCATTATTTCAAGAACGTAAAAGAACCTATGTGTCTGACATAGAACGTGGTGATTATGACATTGTAGATACAGTAAATTATACTTATTCTACTGATGTCGGCCTTAACGAAGACGTTATTAGAAAAATATCAGAAAGAAAAAACGAGCCTGATTGGATGCTTGAATTAAGACTAAAATCGCTAGAAATATACAATAATACACCAACACCAACTTGGGGTGCTGATATCTCAGACTTAGATGTTAACGACATCATCCACTATATAGAGCCAGATGCGAAATACATGGCTGAAGACTGGAATGATGTCCCAGATGAAATTAAAACAACCTTTGATAGATTGGGGATTCCTGAAGCTGAGCAAAAATCATTAGCAGGAGTTGGTGCGCAGTACGATTCAATGATGGTTTATCACAGCTTACAAAAAGAATTAGCTGATCAAGGCGTGGTTTACACCAATATAGATGATGCCATTACTGAATATGAAGACATCGTAAAAAAACACTTTATGAAGATTATCCCGCCTAGCTACCACAAGTTTGCAGCACTACATGGTGCAGTTTGGTCGGGTGGTTCCTTTGTATACATTCCAAAAGGTGTCAAAGTTGAACTACCTTTACAATCTTACTTTAGATTAAACGCCAGCCAAGCAGGACAGTTTGAGCATACACTTATTATCGTTGATGAAGGGGCAGACCTCCACTTTATTGAGGGATGTTCAGCGCCAAAATACTTTAAAAATGCCTTACACGCAGGTGCTGTTGAACTTTATGTAAAAAAAGGTGCTAAGCTAAGATATTCAACCATCGAAAACTGGTCAAGAAACCTATACAACCTAAATACAAAAGTTGCCTTAGTTGAAGAGGACGGGATTATGGAGTGGATTTCTGGTTCCTTTGGTTCAAGAGCATCGATGCTATATCCAACTAGCATACTGAAGGGTGACAGAGCAACTAGCGAATTTACAGGCATCACTTTTGCCGGCGAAGGACAATGTTTAGACACAGGTGCCAAAAATATTCACATTGGCAAGAACACAAAATCTGAAGTAAACAGTAAATCAATTGCCAAAAGTGGTGGCGAAGCCAATTACCGATCATTACTTAAAATTGGTGCCAATGCAACAGGTGCAAAAGCTTATGCTATGTGTGATTCACTAATGCTAGACGATGATTCAAGATGCGACACAATTCCAATCTTAGAGGTTGAGAATGATGATGTAGATATCGGTCATGAAGCAAAAATCGGCAGAATATCTGATGAAATGGTATTCTACTTGATGCAAAGAGGTATTGATGAACAAGAGGCAAAATCAATGATCATTAAAGGTTACATTGATCCAATTGCCAAAGAGTTGCCATTAGAATACGCTGTTGAATTGAATCAGCTGATAAGTTTAGAGCTTGAAGGTACAATCGGTTAATAATTAGATTGAAAAGGATATAGAGGAAATTATGAATATTGCAAAATATAAAAGATTAAACGTCAGCATCCCTGATGTTGAAACAAAAACTTTTAAAAATATAAGTTTTAGCTCATCAATTAAAGACGGGGTTATTTTTACAGACGTCAAAGACTTTCTTGCACACGCTGATGATGAAACCTTAGACAAAGTACTAAAATACAGCAAATCAGCAAGAGAAAAAAACACCGGTCTAGGCAGTGCCGTGAAAGGTGATTTAATTAAAAAACAAAATAGTGGTTTTTATTTAAAAATAGAAAAAGATTTTACAGACGATGATTATGTTATCATTAACTACAAATTAGATGAAGTAAACAACGCCCTATTTGACTTAAATGTGATTGAGATTGCAGATAACGTGAAAGCAACAGTTGTAATAAACTACGAAGGCGGAGCAAAAGATGCTTTTAGAAATGGTTTCTATTACACAGAAATTGGCGAATATGCCGAATTAAACTTAGTAAAAGTACAAGACTTTACGGACGAAAGCACTAACATAGAAAGTGCAAAATTTGAATTAAAAGAAAGAGCTAAATTTAATTACTACCCAGTAGAATTTGGTGCTGGCACTTGCTTTACATCTTGTTCTACCTACCAAAAAGAAGAATGGAGTGAAGTAACCATTTACCCACTATTCTTTGTCGATGAAGAAAGAAAAGCAGATTACGAGCAGAATTTAATAGTCAACGGTAAAAACAGCTTAGGGCATATTAAAGCGAATGGTTGTATTAAAGACAAAGGTAAAAAAGTGTTTAGAGGCAACGTTTTTTTAAACAAAGGATGTAAACGTTCAATTGGTAGATTTTCAGATAAAAGCGTTATTATGAATAGTGGCATTAAAGCTCACACAATACCTACTATCTTTTGTGATGAGGATGATGTTATCGGCGAACACGCTGGTAGCTTTGAGCCACTAAAGGTTAGCGAACTTTACTACCTAATGAGTAGAGGTTTTACTAAAAAAGAAGCTAGAGTAATACTTGTTAAATCAGCGTTTTTACCAGCAATCAATTTGATTAAAAATAGAGAATTAAAAGATAAATTACTAGGTAAGTTAGAAGAGAGACTAAATAGATAAGGTATAGCACTTCTTTATTTTTTAATGGAGGAGAGAAGGGAGAAAAAAGATGGGTTACAGACAAGACTTTCCAATTTTTCAGGAAGTAGCAAATCTGCATTATATGGATAATGGGGCAACCAGCCAAAAACCAAAACAAGTTATCGACGCACTAACAACATACTATACAACAATCAACGGCAATGCAGGTAGAGGATCACATGACTTTGCCATAAAATCTGAAATCGCAATCGAAGAGACAAGAAAAAAAGTAGCTGACTTTGTTGGTGCTAAAGAAGATACAGAAATAGTATTTACAAAAAATGCCACAGAATCTTTAAATATCGTTGCGTTTAGATATTTTGCAAAACATCTAAAAAAAGGTGACGAAATAATTATCCCTATCTCAAACCATCATGCAAACTTAGTAACATGGCAAGAAGTTTGTAATATGACAGGAGCTGTTTTAAAATACATTCCATTAGATGAAAACACCGATTTAGACATGGCAGCCTACAAAAATATGTTGTCAGATAAGACAAAACTGGTGGCTTTTTCTGGTATGGTAAATGCCACTGGCGTTATCAATCCTTACGAAGAATTGATCAAACTTGCCAAAGAAGTAGGTGCTTTCACCTTGCTTGATGCAGCCCAACTAATTCATCATAAAAAAATTGAAGTAGCAAAATGGGATTGTGATTTTATGGTCTTTTCAGGACATAAAATATTCTCTGCTTTTGGTGTTGGTGTGTTGTATGGTAAAAAAGAACTCTTAAAAGAGACTGATGCTTTGCTGTATGGTGGGGAAATGATTGAATATGTTGAAAAATTCTCAACTACTTTTAGAGAAGCACCTATCAGATTTGAGGGTGGTACGATGAATGCCGCAGCTATCAATTCGCTTGGTGTGGCAATTGACTATATCAATTCGATTGGCTATGATAAAATACATCAGCATATTGCAGAAGTTGATCAGTATGCCATAGAAAAGTTAAAAGAACTTGGCAATATTACTTTTTATGGTTTAAATGCTAATAATAGATCAGGAGTAATTGCCTTTAATATTGGCGATGTTCATTCACATGATACAGCCCATATTTTAAATGAATATGGTGTCATGGTACGTTCTGGACATCATTGTACTCAGCCACTTATGGCAGAAATTGGTGCACCTTCGTGTTGTAGAGCAAGTTTTTCGATTTATAATGAAAAAGAAGATATCGACGCTCTGATTGAAGGCCTTAAAAAAGTAATTGAAATATTTGGTGTGTAAGTCCGTCATCTTTAGCTAATTGTTTACAAATAGCGAGATCTCTCGACTACGCTCGAGATGACAATAAAAAACAGATAAAAATTTACACAGGATTTTTGAGATAATAACAAAGAAATAAAGAAATTACCAGCGGAGTTTAGATAGAACTAAATGACTGAATAAAATACTCGCAGTTAACGAAGCTAATCGCAAAAAAGACAAGTAAAAGGGAGAGTATGATATGAATTTAGATAGCCTATATCAAAAAACCATTCTAGAATACGCAGGCATGAAAGAGCATAGTAGAAAAATCGAAGATGCCACTAATATAGAAAGAGGACACAACCCGAGCTGTGGAGATGACTTAACGTTGCTCGTAAAAGTCAAAGACGACAAAGTTGAAGATGTATCCTACTTAGGCAAAGGCTGTGCTATTTCGAGTGCCTCTACCAATATGATGATTGAAGCTGTAAAAGGTAAAAGTCTTGAAGAAGCCAGAGAATCTTTAAAAGCCTTCTTCAAAATGATGAGCGGCAATGAACTGACCGATGAAGAAACAGCGACTATTGGTGACGCTGAAATCCTAGAATTTACAGCTAGTATGCCAGCTAGAATAAAATGTGCTACACTAAGTTGGCACTCACTAGATGTCATTATAAATGATAAAAAATGACATATAGGAATTATATAGAAAAGCCAGTTTTCAAAACTGGCTTTTTTAGTGTTAACTCATATCATTAGGCTTCAACACCTAAACATTCGAATCCCATATCTTCAATTTCTTCTGTTAAGTAATCAATATCTAATGCTGTTTCACTCTCTATGTGAGCGACACAATCTTCAACTATTACATTAGCAGATGTAATACCTTCCACCATACTGAAAAATCCTTCCAGCCTTCTTTTGCACGTTCCTCAATGCATACCGTTAATCTTTAGGGTTGTTTTAATCATAATATTTTCTCCTTGTCTTTATGTTCTACGTTAATAACAGCAAGACCCACTCGACTCCCTAAGGTCGATAGGGCATTTATAACAGTAAGATGCGTTCGACTCGCATTACTTCGCTCAGGATGACGGCACTTACCTCGTAAATCGCTTGAGTCTCAGAGCGTTTGTTACCACTGAAACACTGGATAAACTCATCGCTGCTGCAGCTATCATTGGATTCAACAACACGCCACCAAAGGCGTATAAAACACCAGCTGCAACCGGTATCCCTAAACTATTATAAAAGAATGCCCAAAATAAATTTTGCTTAATGTTTTTAATGGTTGCTCTACTAAGCTTTATTGAAGTAATCACATCTTCTAAGTTATCTTTCATTAACACAATGTCACTACTTTCTATGGCAACATCTGTTCCTGCACCGATTGCAAAACCAACATCACTTGTAACAAGTGCAGGTGCATCATTGATGCCATCGCCCACCATTGCGGTTAAACCCGCTTCCTTATACTGATTTATTTGTTCCAATTTGTCCTTTGGTAATAAATTTGCCTTAAAGTCATCTACCAAACTTATATCAGCAATGTACTTGGCACTATCAACGTTATCGCCAGTTAACATAATAACCTTAATGCCCATATTTTTTAGTTCTTTGATGGCACGAATACTAGATTCTTTTATTTTATCCCTTAGCTCAAAAAAACCAGCATACTTACCATCTATTGCAATATGAACCAAACTGGACGCCCCTTTTTTAGCAAGGTCGATATTATCATTATAATCTTTACTACGAGTAATTGCGATAGCATTTTCTTGTAATAAGCTCTCATTACCACACAATACGCTAATATTATCATTCGTTTGAATTTTCACACCTCTACCACTGATTTCCTCTGCATTTTGCAAATCGACTTTTTTAAGTTCCGCTTTATTTTCTTCAATATAGCTTAGAATTGAATTAGAAAGTGGATGCTTTGAGATACTTTCAGCAGTATAAACTAAATTAAAAAAATCATTTTCATCTATACCATTTTCTATATAAACTGAATTAACAAGAGGCTTACCCTCCGTTATAGTACCAGTTTTATCAAGGACAATATTTTTAATTTTATGGGCATTTTCTAGACTTTCGGCACTTTTAATAAAAATACCAAAGTCAGCTGCTTTACCACTAGCCACCATTATGGCTGTGGGTGTTGCTAACCCTAATGCACAAGGGCAGGCGATAACCATAACGGACACAAAAACCCTTAAAGCAATTTCGCTGTTGCCTGCTACAAAATACCATAGCAACGCACTGACAGTTGCTATTATCATCACCACTGGTACAAAATAGGCTGACACCTTATCTGCCAATCTAGCAATTGGTGCTTTTTTATCTTGAGCACTTTCCACTAGTTTAATAATCTTACTCAGTACACTAAAGGCATTTGGCGTGTCCATTTTAACATCTATCATCGAATTCATATTGATAGTTCCTAAAATTACTTTATCGCCCACCATTTTATCTACTGGCAAGCTTTCACCCGTTATCATACTTTCATTAACAGAACTCGAACCTTTAACAATTATGCCATCAACTGAGATATTTTCACCAGGTCTCACCCTCACTATATTACCAACTTTTAAGCTTGATAGTTTTACCTCTTCTTCACTACCGTCTTCCTTCACTAAAATAGCAGTGCTTGGGCGTAAGCTAACTAACCTTCTGATTGCTTCTTTGGTATTTTGCTTAGACCTAAATTCTAAGTTTTTTCCCAGCATTACTAAGGTTATGATCATGGCTGAACCTTCATAATAAAGTTCTTTGCTATACATAATTGCATTCTGTGGATTAGATAACATTGCGAAGGTAAAATACAGACTAAAGGCAAAGGCAAAGCCTGAACCGACCGCTATTAAAGAATCCATATTAGGTGCCTTAAATAACAGTTTAAAACCGTTGATAAAAAATTCCTTCCCGATTATTAAAACCGGAATTGTTAAGATCATCTGTGTTAAGGCAAAGTTAAAAGGATTGGTGCTTGGGTTTATTATCTTAGGCAAAGTAATACCTATCATATGTCCCATAGATACAAACATTAGAACAGCAGAAAAAATGGCAGCTAACCAAAAATTTCGCCACTTTTTTTTGATTTCTTCTTCATCTGATATATAGTTTGGCTCCACCACTTCGCCTGTATCAAAACCTATTTTTTTTATTTTAGCCTTAATATCATCTATTGAAACTACATCTTTATCATAACTTAAACTGGTACGTTCTGCCATTAGATTAACAGAAATATCCATTACCCCTGGCATTTTACCAACGACCCTTTCTATTGAAGACGAACAAGCCGCACAAGTCATCCCCGTAACACCAAGTTCTACTTTTTCTATATTATTTTCTTGCATACTTCCTCTTTCTAACATTATCTACACATATAAAACGTATACCCTATGCAAGGAAATATTAAGCA